>Ga0247727_10000194_pt1 | contig 141102 bp, 106 predicted proteins | sample WisWelCaveWW1625_FD_202498 | JGI IMG/M metagenome (GOLD analysis project Ga0247727, IMG submission 202498) | Biofilm microbial communities from Wishing Well Cave, Virginia, United States - WW16-25 | ecosystem: Environmental > Aquatic > Deep subsurface > Groundwater > Cave microbial mat... | reverse complement strand
GGCATCCGGCAGGTATTCTCCGGGTCCTGGCATGGCGATGCCCTCCTTGGCAAGTACATTGGGGCGGAGAGCTTACGCCATTTGCTTGATTTTGTCACTGGAAGCCCGGTAACGATGCGATAGTCTCTTCAAATCGGCCCTTTCATTGACTAAACCGAACGTGCCGCCCCAGCGATTTCAACGAATCGCCGACCACGGTCGAACACCCAATAGCCAACAGGATCGCGACGAATGGCCCCCAGGCGATGAGCGGATTCGTGGGGAGTCCGGCGGCGTTTCGAGCAGAAAAATCTTCGACGCCCATGCCGAGCAGGCTGCCCCACGTAAAAACCTCGCCGCGCTGCCGCACGCCGCAGAAACCCAAAATGGCATCGTAGAGTAATACGTATCCGACGATCACCGCGCCTTCGACGAACACAACAGGCAGCGCGTGGTTGCGCAACACGTGGGTCCAGAGGATGCGACGGCGTGGCACGCCGAGCGTCACCGCAGCTTCCAGGAACAAGCTCGTACGCAGCGCCCCCACTTCGTCTCGCACCGCTCGATAAATCAACGGGAGGAAGGCAAGGCCGATCAGCATGTAGAGTTTCAGGGCATAATGCTCGAAATTCATGTACGTCAGTGCGGCCAGCACCAGGATGAGTTTGGGGATCGACTCCCAGAGTTCGGCATACAGGTCCATGAACAAATCGGTCACCGATCCGAGCATCAGGCCAGCGATGGTGCCGAGAAACCCTCCGAGCACTACGGCAGTCAAAATTGCGGTGATGAGCGGGGGAATGAGTTCGCGTCCGCCCAGTGCGACGGCAGATAACAGGTCCTCACCACTATCATTCGTTCCCATCAGATGCAGCATCGAACATGGCAATTGAGGTTCGGTGGTTTCGATCATTGTATAGCCACCGCCCCACACGATCAGACCCATCAGTGCCAGACCCGCGCACAGGATTCCACTGGCAATCACGACCTTAATGCGATTGAACCCGGCCAGGTTCCAATACGCCTTAAGACGTCGGGCCATGCGAGCCAGTCGGCCAGGCAGTGCATCGGGAGCGGCGCGAGATGTAGGGGACATCCAAGTTTCACCGAGCGTTGCCGAAAAGGTTCCTGACACTTTTGCGGTGCCCGCGCCGCGCCAGAGAGTGAGGAGGCCAATGGCGAGTCCTTCCTCGGCCAAGGCGGCGGAGCGGCCACGTTCCGGGGTGAGCCATTGACGCATCAAGCGATGGATCAGGCTCAAAACGCGGGTCGCCACGATGCCCAACCCGGCGATCCAGATGAGGACATTGTAGTCCGGCCGACGCGACAGAACGGATCGTAAGGCCATGTCGCCCAATCCGTGAATGTTAAAAACGTGTTCGATGGCCACGGTCCCGCCCAGCAGGTGTGGAATACGACTCCGCACGCCTTCGATTGCAATCAAAACCGCCCGCGGCCACAGATCGCTCCACACGGAAAGCCCCTGCGAACGGGCAGTGCGGACGTACGGCAGATTCAATTCGCGCCCGATTCCGTGGTAGCAGTGTGCGACCATTGTCCCGGCGTTCAAATCGCCCAAGGCCAGACAAGCGGCTGGCCAGAACCAAGCAGATTCGAGCGGAACTCCAAGAAATGGAAATACGAAGGCCGGCACGGCACTCAGTAATAGTACTGGCAACCGTAGAACGCTGAAGGCTGGACGCAGTGCAAATGAATAACCCAGTGCGAGCGATCCGATCGCGAGCATGACCGCTGCCGGCAGCACGATGGCGAGCGAGTGTCGGGCCGCGGCGAAGAATCGAGCTGCGATCGGAAGGCCATTCGTGTCGAGGCCGCTTTCGGAAAATGTCTTCCACAGCCGTTCGGGCCACGGACCAGTTGCACAGCCCGCACGAAAGATCTCGAGCACAGACCACACGCTGAGAAACATCAACACGAGAAGCAGCAGCGTCTTAGCCGCTTCGTAGATCACCGGACCGGCAAGGGCCAAAAAGAAATGACGGTTCGCGCCTCTGGGAACTGAGTTGTCGTCTGGTGTGTGCTGCGTCATGGAGTGGCCAGGAATCGGTCAAGTTCTCCTACGGTTCCAGATACCAACCTTCGGTCTTGCGAAAGAGGTAGAGCGGGTGGATGGGCAACTGTCGGCCGTCGCCGGCCGCTTGGCGATACAAGAGCTTCGATGAGTGAGCGATGTAATTATCGAGTTGCCAGAGCGGCACGAACACAACATCGCGATGAATGAACCGGTGGATCGCCCGCTGGTGTTCCCAGACTTCCAGCGGTCGTTGTTCGTTGCGCAGGTAGCTGAACTGCTTGATCAATTCGGGATGCTGGTAGCCCATGAAGTTGGAGCCGCCCGGTCGCTGCTGATCCGGATCAAACAGCGAGCCGATGTTATACAGCACGTTGCGGTGGTCGAATCGCCAATACACCAGGTCGAAGTCTTGCTGGTCGATCACTTCGTGCCGCAGATCGGCCTCGATTTTTGCCTCCGTCTTCACGTCGAGGCCGACTTTGATGAGGTCCTTCTTAATCTGGCTGGCCGCCTTTTCGACGGCATCATCACCCAGCGCGTACTTGAGCGTGAGCACGCGAATCGGCAATTTGCCCGCCTTTTTGACCTCTTCAACGAGTTGCTTGGCCAGCGTTTCGTCTTTGTCGAGAGCGGGGACCTTGGTGTCGTACGCCGGGCTGTGCGTGGGAAACGGGCCGGTGATCACGCGGTGGGCCAGCCCGCCGGGTCCCGATTGAAAATACTGCGTCAAAAGTTTCTGCCGGTCGACCGCAAGCATGGCGGCTCGCCGGATGCGGAGATCATCGAGCGGCTGACGCCGGTGATTGATGGCCAGCCAGTAGACGCTATTGGACAGATAGCTGCGCACCTCAAATTGCCCCGTGAGCTTGCTGAACCGGATCACTTCGAGCGGGTCGAGTCGCGTCAGCAGGTGGGCCTTGCCGGTTTCCATGTCGCGAACCGCGGCACTGGATTTCACAAAGTGATGGAAATTGATTTCCTTGATATAAGGTTGTCCCTGCCCGGCGCCGCGAAACTCAGCGTTCGAGATGAACTTCGTTTGTTCGGACGATTCTGCCTGGCCCACCTTGAACGGGCCGGTGCCGACGGGAGCACGGCTGAAGGCGTCCCCGCGCTTGGGCGGTTCGGTCACCTTGTGCTTCGGCAGCAGGGGAATAGTGAACAAGCTCAGCGGGCGCGGGTGCGGCCGGGCCAGATCGATCGACAGCTCGAACGGTTTCTTCAACAAAACTTCACCAATGAACCGGGCGCGTTCCGGGTCGAAGTTTGCCGAGCGCGGATCAAGTTGCAGTCGCAGCGACGATTCCAGATCGTAGGCCGTCACTTGTTTCCCGTCGCTCCAGTGCAGGTTGCGATCGAGCGTGAATTCGTGTTTCATGCCGAGGGCCGATTGAGACCAGCCGCCCGCCGGCAGCATTGGCCCGCGGAAGAATTGGCCACCCGACTCATCGGGCTCGAACAGCCAATCGAAGATAAGCTGGCACGCCTGCCACTCGCTCAGGCTCTCCGCACCCAGCGGCTCAAACGTGCCCGGCTCCTCGAAGATCGCGACGTTCAACACCGGATAATTTCGCTTGGCCCGTTCCAGCATTCGGTCCATGTCCGGAATGTCCGGCCAGATGTGCCGGGCCGATAGCAGCAGCCCGGCTGCCCGGCGTTGATCGTCGAGCCCGCCGGTCATGGCCTTCTGGGCTTCATCCACCAGCGCGCGGGCCTTGGTGACCAGCCGTTCTTGCTTGAAGCGGCTGGCCTCGGCGTCGATCGGGAAGTTTTGAAAGAACAGGTTCAGATTGTCGCGGGCGATGGCGAAGTCGTTGTTTTGGAGTGCCAACTCGGCCCGGCCCAGGCACGCCTTACGTAACAGTGACTGCACCCCCGGTGCCTTGCGATCCTCGGCACGAAGCTGAACGCACAGGCCGATCGCCGTGTCAAAATCAGGCGGATTTTGATCGAGTGCGTGCTGAGCCTGCTGGTGAAAAACGTTGAACAGCTTGTCTTTGGCACCGGGCCAGATCGGGTTCATCTTCACGAGCCGTGCAAACACTTCGAACGCGGTCGCGAAATCGCGACGGGTCATCGCTCGGTCGCCTTCTTGAGCGAGGAGTTCTTCAAAAAGCTCCACCTTCAGGATTTCCTCGGCCTTGATCCCGATTGCCGCGTCGCCGTCCGCCCGCTCGGGGCGATATTGTTTTAGATTGACGATTTCGCCGCGTCGAAACATGTCGGCCCGGAACGGGCGCGGCAGCGTGGCCTGGACGATCATGGGGTCCTTCCGGCCCTTGATAAAAACACGATCGAAGGCCGGGGTGGTTGCGAGCGTTCCGGGTCGGCCGGGATTGGGTGGCTGCACATTTCCGGCGGCCGGCTGCGCTTTGGCATTGTCCGACTTAGCCTCTTCTTGTGGCGCAATGTTTTCGGAGCAGTCCACGGTCAGTTCGTGTGCTCGGGCGAGCATCGCGAGTTTCCATGTCAGCACAGCAGTCATCAGGAAGTAGATGATTCGATTCATCACAGGTTCATCAATTCTGCACCATCGCTTGCAGCCGCTCATAACGTCGGTATTCCGGCATGTCGGCCTTGCGACACAGGCGAGTCAAGTTTTCCAGGATGCCGTGAATGACTCGACGCTCGTCGGCTTCCAACTTGCTCTTTGCGAAAACACTCGCCGCGGTGCGGTAGCTCTCCAGTGCCAGTTCCGGTTTGCCTTCGTGCTCAAAGTACGCGCCGAGATTGTTGAGAATCTTTGCACGTTCTGTGGTTCGTGGCGCAAACTCCGCCGCACTGCGTAGCACGGCCATCATGTCGCGGTCGCGCGGCGTCATCGCACCGTGCTGCGCGACGAACCAATCCGGCTGGTCGTCTTCCGTTGGCTCTTCTTCAACTCCGATCGAAGCCCGCAGGCCGTTCGACACGGCGGCCAGACCATAGGCGTTTTGAGCGTTCCACAGATCAGCGAGTCGGAGATAGCGGCGCGCCGCGTCGTCCTCACCGCGCTGATGGGCCAAGCTCGCCAGGTTTAGGTACGACGGGGCAAACGTGGGGGCGATCTCCAGCGCCCATGCGTAATGCCGGGCGGCGGCGTCAAGTTGGCCCTCCTGCCAGTAGTAGTTTCCCCACATGTGAGGCACCAGTGGCTCGGTGAACCGGTCGAGCGTTCGCCGCGAAAGCTCCAGCAGCCGATCGAAACTCCAGCGATCGCCGTCGCGCACCTGCTTCGCCGCATCTCGATAGGCGTCCAGGAACCACCGTTTCGGCTCGATCACTCGGGGAGCGTCCGTTTTCGAAAACCGCACGATGTGCGTGCCGTACGGCAGCACAAGTGGAACGCCCCCCTGCCCCGCCAGCTCTGCCGGGTTTTTCACCCGCAGCAAAACTCCATCGATTTCAATCACGTTTGCACCCGGCGGAATCGTGATCCCGAAATCGCGCAGGCCCCAGCTTTCAAGCGCGAACGGGCCGGTATCGGCTTTGACCTTGGGCTCGCTCGTGCCGGAATCCTTGGATTTGTCGATGGCTGATAGTTTTGGTTTGGGCTCGGAATCAACAACGCCTGGGGCCGAGTCGCCACTGCGACCAACCGTCGGACGGAATACGTCGGTTCCGGGTGTGTCGGGTTCTGCCGGTCGTCCATCGTTTTGTCCACCGTCAGTCTGAGGCTGGGACGAACGGTCAGGATTTCGCATCACGAGGGTGACGCCAATGATCAACAGCACGAAGCCGCCGCCGAGAATAGACACCAGAACCGGTCGGCTCAGAAAATCGCCGGCAGCCGAAGGTCGCGAGACCGAGTGACCAGTCAGATCGATTCCTGAATCCATCGACCGGTCGAGTTCCGCTTGGGGCACATTCTTGGCGGTGGAAGGCTCAGCGCTCGGCCGCTTGATGGGAATGTTCAGCACGCGGCCGCACTGCGGGCAACGACCCTGACGGCCTGCCCACTCGTCGGGCAATTCCATGCGATAACCACAGTTGCAACGCGCTTGGACTGACATTCTTCCTCACTTGCAAAACTAACCTTGCGATATCTTGTCGGGTGCGGCACCCGCTCGCGAACGACGCACAGCACGCGAAAGAAACCAGGCTACCGGGAACATCATGAGGATTGCACCAGAACCAACCAGCCACCAACCGATTTGACCACTCCGCGTGAAATACCAGATCGATCCTATTGTGGCTCTCGTCCCTGGCGGCAGATTCAAGACCGGTTGTTCAAAGAGAATCTGGCTTACCGTTTCGGGCAAGAACTCGTCGAGTTGATCGGCGGCGGATTCGTCGTGCCGGGCCAGTCGCACCGATTCGGCCACTCGCGCCAGCTCTGCCACGGGCCGCGCCATCTCGTAGCGGGCCGGTAGTCCCTGCTGCGAATACATGTATCGCAGCATTAGGTCGAAGCGCCCGAGCCGTGCATAGACATCGCCCAGTTCCGCGAGGAATACGCGATCGAGCCGTTCCATTCGGCCGCGTTCCGAAACTGGAAACAGCGCATCTCCCACGGCCCAGGCTCGCAGCAAACTTTCGTGCGCGGCAGTCGGATCGCCGGCCTTCTCCTGCTCCACGGCCAGGCAGCGATACAGCCAAAACACTTCGCGGGCCGCAACGCGGTGTGACTCGACATCGAGAAATCGCCGCAGCGACATTTCGCGACTGGTCGGCTGCTGCCGCAACTGGGAAATCCGTGCGTGGGCTTTGGCCAGCGATTCGTGAATGCGCGACGGTTCGGCAGTCAGGCTACTTTTGGTCTTCAACTCCCAGAGCCGGCGATGAGCGAAGAATAGTTCGGGATCATAGAGCGGGCAGTTTGCGGTTGTGTCGGGACCATCAGAAATTCCCCTGCGTTGCAGGACTACGTGAGGTTTAGCACCGAGATTGTTCAGATGGTGTTCGAGAATCTCCGCCGGCTCGTAGCCCACTTCGGCCTTAGGCCGGCCGGCTTGTGCGAGAGTCGCGAGCGCCGCAGCCATCCACTGCTGCGGCGTCGCCCCATCGGAATTGGCCGGCGGCTTGTCCGCAGTCGGGCGATCCAGGAAAACGCCCGCACTCTTCTGGAAATGTTCGGATGCCCTTGCCGGGTCCTTTTGGACTTCGGCGAGTCGGCCGGCGTAAAAATGAACTACGGCCGATTTGTCCGGTTCGTCGCGAAAGTGATCGAGATAGGCCGGCAGAACTATACCGTTGAGCAATACAAACGTCTGCTGCAATCGGTCAAAAAAAACGACGTCGGCGATCGCCGGGTCGTTTGCTGGACGATCCGAGCCCGGCGAATCGGGCGAGATTCCCGCGCCGCACAAGCAACAGAGGATGGCTTGAATCACACCAGTCATTGCTCGGTCTCGTGGCTCAGGATCATGACGATGACGTCCTGGTGCAGGTCTTCGATGGCACAGAAAGAGATAGCACGCAAAACCGGGTTTGGGTTCATGGCGAGGTCGAGTCCGGTGGTGAGCTTTCGCGGATAGCCGACCTGGCCGTTTCGCCTGCCATCGATCGTGGCCCATCGCAACGGATAATATTCTTGCTCGTCCGCGCGGCCGAAGAACCAGAGCCGGTTGCCGCGCGGGTCCCAGGAGGGGCCGAAGTTTTGAAAGTGCTCTTCGACGCGAACGTCTTGAGCGACGAGCATTGCCTGGCCCGGTCCAATGCCACCCGGCGCGTCGGCCTCGTCTCGATCGCCGCCCGGCGGCGCGATTTTCAGTCGCGACGGGGCCGGCACGATGTACAGCCGCCAGCTTGGCTGCAGCGTCGGGCGGGCATAGAAGGCGATGGTTCGACCGTCTGGCGACCACGTGGGATTGCGCAACATCATGCCCGGCAGACTCACCAACCGCTGATCGGTTTGCCGCGCCAGATCTCGAACCTTGAGTGAATAGTTGCTTTGAGTCGCCGTGATCTGAATGCGTTCGGTCCAGACGAGCCAGTGGCCGTCCGGTGACCAATTGGCCTCGGTCCCATCCCCCAGTGGCGGCCCGCGTTTGTCTTCGCTCGTGCGGTCGATGTCCACCTTGAGCGTTTCCAGCTTTCCGGAATGGCTGAAGAAGAGCTGGCCCTGGGCACCCTCGGTCCAGAGTGACGGGTTGGCCTTCACGCCGGGCCCAGTTGTGACCCGTTTCGGTCGCGGCTGGCCCTGCAGCGACGCCAAGTGCAAGTTCTCTTGCTCCGAAGGTTCGTTGGTGCTCGCAAAGGCAAAGGCTCGCCCGCCGCTCGTGGACCAAGCAAACATGTGGTCATAGCTGGCGGCCTCCGGGTAGAGCACCACCGGCTTTTCGGCGTCGAGGCTGGGCAGAATGACGATCTTGCTCGTGTGGGCTTCGATGTCCGATCGCAACACAGCCAGTGCATTGCCGTCTGGTGACCAGATGGGTGCATAGTGGTTGTGACGATCTTCGTAGAACCGAAACACCAACGCGGGGCTTTGCTCGCTCTTGTCCAATCGCTCGATCAATTCCCGCACGGTCGGAAACCGATCCGGCTCGATCATCTTGCGGCCAAACTCGACCGGCATTTCGCCGGGAAGGAGGTCTTGAGCGGCGGCGTTGGTAAACGCGATTGCCAAACATGAAACCAGCAAGCATGTGATCCGTGTGACGAGTTGGGGAGTAAGGAGTGGGGGAGTAAGAAGCGGAGGAGCGAGAGATGAGCGAAGGGACTGAGGAGATCCAAATGGAAGCTCACCGCGCTCGCTAAATGCGCACGGTTTGTCCGTGATCTGAATGCTCATGCAGACCGATTCAGAGTTGAACATGTCTCGTGGTGTAGTCCTCAATTCCATACTCCCTCACTCCCCACGCAATCTTAGAACGGCCCCTTTGCCGGTGGATCAAACGGGCCGTCGTACAGCGTCAGCTCTTCACCTTTCGCGGCGCCGATCAGGCTGAGATTCATGCGGTACCGCGTTTCCGGGCTGTGCAACAGGAATCGCAAGTAGCGAACGTGTGCGTCGGGAGTTTCGACCCAGGTCCAAAAGCAGTCGCCGTCTCCTTTGGCCATTTGCGGTTGTATTTGATTGGGAGTTTCGCAGGCGACCCGCCACCATGCGACGACCGAGCCGCGTTCGCGGTTCAAGCCGCCTTCGAGTGCCGCCCGCTTCACCAAGCCGTCCGCCAACCGAACCGCGGGAGCGTTGCGCCACAGAGTGTCCGTCGTCGAGTCCGACAGTTCGGGGACAAATCGCGACGCAAATACGAAGTGGCTCCCTTGTTCCAGTGCCTTGTATTGACTTTCGCTCAAGTAACGCGGCGTGAAGCGAATGCCCATCATGGCCTGGCGAATCTCTTCGGCCATCACGAGCGATGCGGCGAAGTCGGGAAACTCCTTTTCGTCTGGCGGCGAAAAGGCCGTGGCCTTAAAAACTTCGGCCACACTCTGCCAGCAACATTGTTCCTTGAGTAATCGCTCGATTGCGTCTGGTTTCTCGAAATTCAGTGCCTGTCGCGGCAATGGCGGCGCGTGCAAGGTCGCTTTGCCGTGTTTGGCGGCTCCGGCCTTGATGTTTTCTTCCCGCAGTGCGGCGATGCGTTCCAGCAGGAGCTGAGTGCGGGCCTTGGCGACCGCCCCGTCCTTTCCGCCCGTTCGCTTTTGCGCTTCGCGTTGAACCGCCTCTCGTTCCTGGGCGAACCGGCGTTCACCCGCCTCCAGATCGAACTTCAATGTCGTCTCGATCGTCATCGTTTCCGGTTTCTTGGAATCGAAATCGGTCTTGAGGTACCGGCCCGCAACCAGTTTCGGATCGATCCAGCGGCCCTTTTGCTGAGTCTCGAGCCGGATGACTTTCGGTTCCAGCTTCTGCAAGTAACCTTCCACTTCAACTTGGATTGCAAATCCGGTCGCATCGATGCGCGACTTCACGTGCGGGTCATCTCGCTTGTCCAAATCGACGCGGATGTCTTCGGCTAAAAGTGGGCACGTAATCGTGCAGCCAAGCAGAACCAGGATAGGCGCCAGGAAAATTTTCATTATGGACGTTCTCCCTTGTCGCTGTTGCCGGTTGGTCGAGCGGCACGATTCTTCGGGGCAGGCACGGAGAATATTCCCCCATCGACCGTCGCGAAGACTAAGTAGTCCTCGACCAGTTGCGGAGGCAGTGCCAACGGTGCCGGAGCCTGATAGGTCCACAAGGTCTCACCGGAATTTCGGTCCAGCGCGACGATCGCACCAGTCAAATCGTAGGCGAGAAGCACCTGCGCACTTCCATTCCCTCGGCACGTCAACCGCCATTCGCCGTCATCGAGCTTGCGATTCCAACCCGCTTCAAGCTGGTCCTCGCGTATTAGTAGGGTTTGAATCGACGAACGGTTGACGGTCAGGAACACGGCATCAGAATCGGAAGCGACGCAGGTGATCGGGCCGGCCGCCTGCCATTCGGAAAGTGTGCGGAGCGAGATCGAGTCCAAGGCGACACATCGACCATTCGAGCCGGCACAGAGTATTCGATCGACAAATGCAACAGGCGCGTCGGCAAGTGGCGGCAAGTCTCGCCGGCATTCAGTCACTTGCAAATGCGTAATCTCGTCGGTCCGACGCAACTCAGCCCGACAGACAATGCCTTCGGGGTGCGACGCCAGAACACCGACAAGGTCGTTTTTTTCCGACGCGGTCTTTTGAGCAGTTGGTCTGAGAATCATGGGACTCCATCGCCATGGTTCCTTGCCCGACGGAGCCTGCGGAATTCGAACACCGTGAATGCCGGTTTCGCGTCGGCCGAGTTCCCGCAATTCGATCGAGCGTTCCGCCGTTACGAATGCCGTCCATCCCCCGAGTTCGCCACGAGACTCTTCTTTCCCAGTCACAATCCACCTGCCGCTCGCGATTGCCAGGTCGGAGGTGATCTTGGGACTCTGTGCGAGCGGCTCGTCACCGGTCCAATCACGAGTCGAGACGTTCCAGAGTCGCGAGCCGCCATCGGAAGAGAAGATCATCTCCTGCGGTTGTTCTGTGAATTTTATGGACGAGACTCCGAGTGCAAAATCGAGTCGCTTCGATTGCCAATCGATTGCTGACTCTTCGTGAGACAACAGGAATATTCCGCCGGCGTCCGTGCGCGACACGATCGCAAGTTCTTTCGGGCCGGCGCCGGCGGCTGGTCCGATCGCTGCCAAGTCGCGTGCGACGCTCGCCAGCCGCGTCTCCCAGATAGGCACACCTTTCTCGGCGTCGATTGCTTGAACGAAGACGCCGTCGTCGGACGTGTCCTGGTATGCGGCGACGACCAGTCGATCGACAACCTGGAGCGGTTGAATTGCTCGTGCTTTTGGTTGCGGCAGGTCGCGTTTCCAAACCTCCTGGAGCTCGGCCTTCGAGCGATCCACGCGATAGGCAAACAGCGAGTCGGTCAGGACAACAAACGGTAATTCCGAAACCCGCGCGGCGTATGGTCGAATGGGTTGCAAGAATTGCGTGTTCATCTTCAAGCCGGTTGCGGCCGTATACAAATTGACGGCGGAGTTGCCGGGATCGAGACCGAAGCAGTATTCCTTGCCGCGATCCGTCACGACCAGGATATCGGGGCCGTCGAGCAAGGCCGGCTGCCAAACTCGGCCGTCGAGTGGCACCTCACGTATCTGGCGGTGTCCGGCGGTTTCTTGAAACAACACGCGAGCGAAGCATCGGCTCATCAAGTCGTTTTCAAAAATGACAACATAGGGCGGCACCCACATCACCTGGCAACGGGCGGTGTCTGGCCGGCGGCCGATCAAGACCAAGTCCTGACATTCGGTCTGCTCGCGACCGACGTCGAACAGGTAAACGGCCTGATTCTTTCCGACCACACACAGACCGCGGCCGTCCTCGCGGAGCGTTGCGGGGCTATCGATGGGTTCGGGCAATTCCGCCACGCTTCTTGGCGTGCCGTGCGTCAAATCGAGTTGCCAGATCGCTCCGCTTGCCGTGGCCGCGAATACCGAATCGCGCGTGATGGCGGGCGGGCCGATGAGCATGTCCGGCGCCTGCCAAGACCAGATTTGCGAACCGGTCGCCGCATCGCACAGCGAGATGAGCGAATCGGAGCCGAGAAACCACGGAACGATCACGGCTAGACCCGAATTCGTCGGCACCAGTTCCGGCATGTGCGCGTCGAACCCAACTCGCAACACCCAGCGGACCGTCCCGCTGAGCGGTTCAAGGGCGAAACAGAGATCTTTGGCGCGGACGAATACCGGTCGTGCGGTTGCGAGCGTTGCCTGTTTGTGCTGCTTGCGAGTGCTCAGCAGTGTATAAGCTCCGGCGGGCTGCAATGGAACAGTAGGAGATGTTTCAGCCGGCGGTGGTGGTTGCCGGAATCGGACTTGGCCTCGCATGGCCTGCCGCAGCCGATCCAAAAGGCCACTAACCGAGACATCAGCCCCGCCCGGGCCGTGGCGAATTCGATCGAGCGACTGAAACGCTTCGGCGAAATCGGCAGCGGTGCCCAGAGCAATAGCTCGCTCAACGGCGTCGGTGAAGCTGCGTCGACGCCGTTCGGCAGCAACCTCGGTTCGGGCCATGTCCACGAGTGCGTCCAATTCGGCAAGCGACAAGTTCTCCGCCCCCGGTGCCTTGTCCGTCGACTGAGCGAGTAACCATCGCAACCAGGTCTGGCCGGCCTCCAGGTCGGCGGCATCAAACGTTCGGTTCGCCCGTTCGAGTCGCGTCCGGGCCGTCCGGTGCGCCACCGTCAGGATCACCGGCCAGCGATCGTCGAGGTTCAATTTGTCCGGGAAATCTGCCAGGAGTTTCTCAAGCGACTCGATCAGCCGCTCTGGGTTCGCCAGGTCGTCATCGAGCGATTGGGCGACCCTACTCAACTCCGCCGCCGCCTTTGCGCCCCCGGCTCGCGGATCTGCTTGGCGTTCGTTACTGAACGCCTCGAATTCACCCAGTGATTTGCTGAATGCACCGCTCTGAAATAAGTCTTCCGCTCGACGAAGCGTCTCGTCGGCCGCGTGCTCGCGGCGCAACTTCACGGCGAAGGCCATCACGCCCAGTGCGACGATCGTTCCCGCGATGATCAGAATGATCACCGGCCCTTGCGAACGCCGTCGCCGCCGTTTGATGGCGGGCTTCGGCATCGGCGGGAGCATCGGGATGTGATCGTGCTGTCTCATACTTCGCTCGGGGCCTACTTGTCTTCAATTGCCCGCGCGGGCTCATTCGCCTTTGGTCTGACCGGCAATTCCTGCTCGTCGGACTTGGCACCTTCAGCCGCGACGGGCTGTGCGATGCGGATATCTTCCATATTTGCCAGATTGGCTGCGTCGATCACGGCCACGACACTCTCGTGTTTCGCCTTATCGTCGGCGCGAATGATGACGGACGTCTTTCTCTCTTGCCGCGCGATCTGCTCCAGCCGGCTGACAAGATTCTCACGTTTGATCGGTTCCGGCCGGGCCGCCGTTCCCTGCTGATCATAGTGTAACAACTCAAGTTCACTTTTGGCATTGATCGAGATGATCACACGATCGCGGCCGAGCTGCCCCAGCGTCGGGATGTTCTTGGCCTGTTTGGGGTCTCCGGGATCGGGGAAGCCGATCGCCTTTTGAATCTGAAAGGTGGAAATGAGCATAAAAAACAGCAGGAGTTGAAACACAACGTCGATCATCGGCGTCATGTCCATGTCCTCTTCGTCGCTCGAGGAACTTTCATCGCGACGAAATGTGAACGCGGGGATTGCATCGGCGAGTTCGGGCACGGTGCCGATTTCAATCCACGCCGGATCGGCCTCGCGCTGAACCCAGTCCGATTCGGACAATTCGCCGTCGAGGATCAGTCCGCGAAGTTGCTCGAACGTCAAGTTGCGAAACGTGCGTCGCGTCGAGTTGGACCGGGCATTCCAATTCATGGCGACTCCCCCTTGGTCGACTCGGCTGCCGGTTGATTATCGCGAGCTTCCTCGACGGCCACGGCGATTCGCGTCGCACCCGCCTCGGTTACTTTGGCCATGACCTGACGGACCAGCCCGAACGGCACGTCGCGATGGGCCCGGATCATGGCCTCATTTTTGTATCTGACGTCCGGCTTGTCTTCCGTTTGCTTTTCCTTGAATTTTTGGACCAGGTCATCGAGCGCGATCGGTTCGGTGCGTTTGTCTTCGAAAGCGATCGTACCGCCCGTCGGATTCTTTGAGTCGATGTCGATCAGGATTCCCACGGGTTTCACCTGGGCGGGAGTTTCCGGCGTGCCGGTTTTGGCCTTGGGCAAGTCGATCGACGCTTGGAGCATGAACACGCCGCCGACGAGGAAAAAAATCAGCAGCAACGTCGTAACGTCGATCATCGGCGTCATGTCGATGTCGGCCGGGTCCTCATCTTCAATCTGCGGCCGAATGAGTCGCCCCTCTTTTTCCATCGGTGCCCATTCGGCCACCGAAACTTCCGCTCGTCCGGCAGAAGCCGGCGCGGCGGCAGCAGCGATCGTCTCGTCTCCAGAATGGACGAGTGCCACGGTCACCTTCATCCAGCGGTCTGCGCCGGGCGGCAGCGCAAGATCGTCCGGCGTGAGTTTTCCCGAATGCAATGCGCGCTCGATCTGCCCGCGCGACAGACCCGTGTAGATCCGTCGACCGTTCGCACGTCGCACTTGCCACCCGATAGCTTCAGACATTGGCTTAGGGTTTAGGGTTGAGGGTGCTGAGCCGATGAATTGTCTGGCCCTCAACCCTCAACTCTCAACCATCTCCTCACTGCGACAGTAGTTCCAGGCAACGCTGCACGTACATCTCCAGGTCCAGCTCGAACTGTTGCACGCGGCTGCGGAAGTAGGTCAGAAAATAGATGACGGGGATCGCCACCAAGAGGCCAATGAATGTCGTGACCAGGGCCAGGCCGATGTTTTCGGCCAGGAGACCGGGGTCGCGGTTCCCTTCCGGTTGGGCGATCTGAATGAACGCACCGATCATTCCTTGAACCGTCCCAAACAGGCCGAGCATCGGTTGAGTCTTGGCAATCACGGCCAATGACGACATGCGACGGCGGAGTCGCGGCAAAATCTGCAACTCGATGCGGGCTGCCAGACTCTTACGAATCGCAAGCATTCCCTCCTCGCGATGCTCGACGGCATACGCGAAGACCTCGGGGATATGCCCAGATTCCGATCGGCACAGTTCGACGGCCTGTTCGGTCTGGCCGGAGCGGATGAATTCCTCAAAACTCGGAATGAAACTCTCCATGTGAGTGCTTTCGCGGTTGTAAGCAATGAACCGCTCAATAACCAAGGCCACCGCAACAACGGCGAGCAGCGCCTGGACCACGCCGCACAATCCGGTTGCCTTGGTCATTGTCCACCAGTCCACGTGGTGTTGGGCGAACAGAACGGGGAACAGGTCCAGAGACGAGAGGTCGAGCCAAGCGAACTGAGTCACGAAGGCCTCCTGTTTAGAAAAGAAGGTGATCGGTCATCGGTGATCAGGTGCCGCGATGTCGTACCGATCACCGATTACTCATCACCCGCCTCACTTCAACACCATGCTGGTCACTTCGAGATGCCAGCCGCCCGGACCACCGGGGAAGATTTTGAAATTCGTTTGAGCGACTCGGTCGACGTTGGATTGCTTGAACTGACGGCGCAAGTATTCGCGCTCCATTTCGGCCAGCCGTTTTTCCAACTCCTTGGGGTACAAGTGAACGACGTCGCTGGTCGGTTCGAGTCCGTGGCGTTTCAAGATTGAATCGTCTGCCTCGCGCAATCGATTCTGGCCCATCCAATACCAGAACATGCGTTCTTCATTGCCGGCGTCGCCGGTGTATTTCTTGCCGGCGCCGGACAAGTTTGCCAGATACTGCATGGTTCTGCGATCGGCTTGCAGACAGGCCAGCTCAATGTGGAACGAATCGAGCATGCGTTCATATTCGCCCTGTGGCAGTGTCGGGTAAGTGATGATCCAGCGAGCTTGCCGACCGGGCGTGCTGTTGGGATCAAGCTGGCCGACGCCTCGTCCGCCGGTGCCTTCCGCGGGGCCGGCTCCCTGGCCGCGATTCTGGTTGGCCTCGAGCATCTTTCGCAGCATGTCGCCCGCCTGACGCAGGGCCGCGTCTGTCTCCTGGATTTGTTTTTGGCTATCGGCCTCGTTGCCCAAGAGTTCGGTCGGCTTGATGGCCGTCTCGGTGCGAGGCAACTCGGGCAATTCCATTTTTTCCTCCGGCCGGTCGGCCTGTGCCGATGCGGAGGACGATAGCTTTTGAAATTCCATTTCGTTTTCCGATTTCGCCGAGTCGCTGGCCGAGCTGTCGGCTTGCACCGCTTGCAACGCGACCGAGGTCATCGGCATGTCCCTGCGAGTTGCCTTGGCGGTCAGGATGATGATGAAACCGAGCAACAAGAGGGCCAGCGCTACGGACGCGGTCACGGCCATCGGCGATTCCTCGAACCACCAGCGCAAGCGGCCGAAGACTGTAGGCTGTTCGGGTTGTTCGTTCTCTGCCGGCTCGGCTTCAGACGGTGGCGATGAGACGGGTTGTGGTTGCGGCGGCGTCATGGTTGTTGTCATGGTCCGATAGCTCCAGGCATTGCACGATGGGTAAAAATCTGCGAAAGCGAATCAGGCCCGAGTTCATCAATCATCATATATCTACTGATAGCCGAGCGACCCGGCTCATGACAACCTAATTCTGTGCGAAACGCAAAGCAAGGTTTGTGGAGTGCTGGCAGCCCACATGCTCTACGATTCGGCCTAAGGTTGCAACCAACCCAAACCCCTGCCGTTTAGTCGTTTGCTGGTTGGCGGGAGTCACGCAATCTGTGGCCGGGAAGTGGTTTAGCCCAAGCGATGGAAGTTCAAACTCCGACGGTTTGTAACCGAACTTATGTTGAAGTCCCTATCGTTCGCCCGGGGAGATCATCTCGACGCTTGACACCCGGTGCAACGATTCGGATAGTCAAACAGCAGAGAATATTCAGCTAATCGGGCGGCTGGAGTCCTGAACCATCTGGCTTGGTGGTGCCTCTATCGTGGTAGGGTGGAGCGTTGGGCGTCGGCAGGGATGTTCGGTCCCACAATTCAGGTTGATGTCAAGATGGTTCGACACAGGATTGAAACGAATTCGGAGTTGTTTGCATGACCGGAGATGGAGCGGATGGCGGAAATCCAACCGAGGAAATAACCCTCGGTCATCGCGCGAGTATTGAGCATTGTGGGTCGCAGCAAAAACTCGATTCGCTCATGCCTGTCGTCGAACCGCAGCCGAACACATCCGGTCACGCTCACTCGGCCATTCGGCTCTACGGAATCGACTTTTGGCTCGCGTTCCTGGCGAACTTGCTGGTCGTCACTGCGAACACGCTCACGTTTCGGTTCGCCGATTTCGTTCAATCGCTCGGCGGCACCGCGGCCGACGCGGGTTTCATCATCGGTGTTGGAACGGGCGTCAGTGTGCTACTTCGTATTTGGATCGGCCGGTTCGTCGACCAACAAGGTCCTCGACTGATTTGGATTCTATCGGCGGCGGCACTGGCAGTCGGCTGTCTGGGGTTCATGCCCCTTCGGTCATTGGGCGTTCCGATTTATCTGATTCGCGTCATCTACCACTGTGGGATCGGCGGCGTTTTTTCTTGTTCCGTGATTCATCTTTGCACGGGCACGCCCATCGAGCGCCGGGCGGAACTGATCGGCACGCTCGGCACCTCCGGTTTTCTGGGCATGATGTTGGGCCCGCAGATCGGCGACTGGATTTTTCAGAGCGAACTTCTTGCCGGTCACACGTTCTTGGCCATGTTTGCAATTTCGGCAGCGATGGACTTGGCTTACTTGTTGCTCGTGGTTTACTTGACGCGAAACTCCGAGCGACCTGCCGCACACGAGCCGCCGCCGCTCGGTCGCATGCTCGTTCAATATTGGCCCGGCACCGTGGTCGCTGTGGCGATGATGATGGGAATGGCTCTCACGGTGCCCGCGACTTTTTTGACGCTCTTCCGCGATGTAAAAGGGCTCGAGGGCATCGGGAAGTTCTTCTGGTGTTACGCCCCCACCGCAATCGTCATGCGATTGGCCGGTCGCCGTTGGCCCGAACAACTCGGTCGCCGCAAGTCGGCACTCATCGGACTCACGGTCGTGGCAATGAGTCTGTTCCTGTATGTGCAAGTAGAAACCGAATGGGACCTTGCCTGGTCCGCGATCGCGGCCGGTACCGGGCAAGCTCTGTTGTTTCCGGCCGTTACGACACTCGGGGCCGAATCGTTCCCGGAGCGATATCGAGCGACCGGCACGACGCTAATTTTGAGCTTCATCGATCTTGGCGCCTTGTGCGGCGCGCCGATCCTGGGCCTGATCATCGATCACGCCGGCTTCAACGCCATGTTTTACACTGCGGCGACGACGGTGACGGTCACGGCCGTTGCCTTTGCGATCTCGGCTGCGTTGCGAAGTTATCGAGCAAACCAGATCAGGACCGACGAACTCACGGAAGATCAAGTCCCGTTGCCGTCCATTTCGGAGTGAGTGGATCGATCACGGCACCAGCACGATTTTTCCGGACAATGTTCCGGCCTTTTGCAAAGTGTTCTCTTCTTGCAGCCGATGGGCTGCTGCCGCTTCAGCCAGTGAAAACGTGCGACCAATGGGCGCGCACAAGCGGCCTTCGGCCATCCAGCGGTTCATGTCGTTGGCACACTCCCGCTGCTCGTCCGCCGTTGCGAGAAACATCGCAAAGCCGAACAGGCTCAAGTCTTTTGTGTAGAACGGGCCGACCGGGAAAATCGGTTGTGCTTGGCGGCCGGCCATGATGATCATTCGGCCGCGACGGCGAATGAGCGGCACCGCCTTCTGGAAGTCCGGCTCGCGCTGTGTCTCGTACCAAACGTTCACACCCTCGCCGGATGTGAACTTCTTGATGGACTCAACGACATCATCCGACTTGTAATTGACGACGCAATCGGCCCCCCAGCCGCGACACATGGCTGCTTTTTCCGGCGAACCAACCGTCGTGATGACCCGTGCTCCAACCGCCTTGGCCATCTGGACGACCATCGAACCGACTCCGCCCGTGCCGCCGTTGACGAATACCGTTTCGTTCGGTTTCAGCTTGGCGCAGCGAACCAGTCCGAGATGTGCCGTGATGCCGACAAGTGCCCCGGCGGCGGCTTCCTGGTCTTTCACACCCGGCGGTGTCGTGTACAAGAAGTCCTCGTGGACTGCCACGTACTCGGAAAATGTTCCCTGCCGGCCGAGCAGCCCTTGGTTTGATCCCCACACCCGATCGCCGCTTTTGAATCGCGAGCATTGCGGCCCGACTCTTTCCACAACACCGGCCAAATCGCAGCCAATGACATACGGCATCGGGAGCTGCATCTGCACCATGCCGGATCGAATGTACGTATCGATCGGGTTCACTGACACGGCGGCGACCTTCACGAGCACTTCGCCCGCACGAGGCGTGGGCGTCGGCAACTCGCCAAACTGAATCACCTCGGGCGTCCCTGTCTTTTCGATAAACGCTGCCTTCATGCGTGGCTCCTTCACAAACCATCAATATCACAGCCCCGACCGATACGTACTATAATGACCGTCCATCGCGTACTGAAGGCGTCATGATGTGCTCACCTGGCCGAGTTCAACGCCGAATCCACCGATCTCGCTCATGACTCAATTCAATCCACCAATCCGCAACGCACTTCGCGAAAATCCGCGCAATCTGCGTTTCATTCTCATTTCACTCTTCCTGGTTCCACACTTCAATCTCACGGCCTCGTCCTGCCGAGCCGACTCCGGCGACTGGCCGCAATGGCGCGGTTCCCATCGAGATGGCGTGGCCGGCGATTTCCACCTGCCGCGAAATTGGCTCGATGCCGAATTGAAGGTGCGCTGGCAAGTGCCATTGGGCGAAGGTTACGCGACACCGCTCGTGACTCGCGATCGAGTTTTCACGTTCGGCCGCGAGCTAGGGAGCGAAGTCGTGCAGGCCCACGAATTGGCCACCGGCCGCGTGCGCTGGCGAGTGGCCTATCCGGCTCGTTACGAGGCGAAAGAAATGGCGGGCGTTCACGCGGCCGGTCCGCGCGCGACGCCGGTGTTGCACGGCGGCCGGCTCTTCACGTTCGGCATCAACGAGATTCTCAATTGTCTCGACGCATCAACCGGCCAAGTCCTCTGGCGATGCGATACTCCTCGGCGCTACGCCACCGAGCCGCCCGGCTACGGGGCATCTTCATCGCCGATGATTGTGGGGCGGTTGCTGATCGTTCCGGCCGCCGAACGAGTCATCGCGATGGATTGGAAAAGTGGCTCAACAGTCTGGCGAGCGACTGCCGACGCCTTTTATTCCTCGTTGATCGCGACTGATTCGGCGGGCCGAAACCAGATCGTCGGATTTGCTCGCTATCGACTGGTCGGGCTCCGTCCGCTTGACGGGCGAGTGCTTTGGAGTCGCAAGTACGCATCGACGTGGGGATCAAATGTCGTCACTCCGGTCGTGTGGAAGGATCGAGTCGTTGTCAGCTCGCCGACTCAAGGCACGCGGTCGTTTCGGTTGTTCGAGCGCGATGGCCGGCTCGCGATCGAGCCGGTGTGGCAAACCAAGGCCATGCGGGCATACCTCACGTCGCCGGTCGTCCATGCGGACCATGTTTTCGGACTCGACGAGAGCGGCCAACTCCTCTGCCTCGACCTCGCCACCGGCCGCACCGCTTGGGCGACGGGCAACTTCGGCGAGTATGGCACGCTCGTACTGGTCGGCGATCAACTGCTCATCTTGAGCGGCGACGGCGAACTCACGTCAATCGAAGCCACGCCGGCCGGTTACCGCGAATTGGGCCGCCGCGACGTCGCCCGAACGCCGACCTGGACACATCTCGTCGTTGCCCACGGCTGCATGTTCGTTCGCGACAAGAAGGAACTGCGCTGCTTTGAACTGCCTGGTTCGCCGGGGGAGTCGAAATAGCCAGCCTAATTCAAGTTTCATGGCCGATCCAGGTAATGCCCTCTTGCGTGGCACTTCGGCCGCGGTCACTATCGCGGATGCCATGAACTCTATCGTGATTTCCATTGGCGGCCTGCACGTCAGCTACTTGGGTTGCTACGGCAACGGCTGGATCGAAACGCCTGCCTTCGATCGGCTAGCGGCTGAGGGTTTTACATTCGACCAGTGTTTTGCCGACACACCCATTCTGGCCCTGGCACGACGCAGTTGGTTGTCCGCGCGTTATCAATGTTTCCACTCGGCGGATGCCCCTGACCTGCGACTCCCCGCTTCGAAGTCACTGATTGAGTTGCTGAGTGCCGGCGGCATTCGAACCATCCTGATCCGTGACACGCACGAATTACTGGGTCAGCACGCAGAAGCACCGGCCGGATTCGATAGCGTGATCGAGTTGGCACGGGGCGAACAGTCATCGCTCGAACACCTGTTCGACGCCGCTCGGCAATGGCTCGAGAGTAACGCGGCCGCAGGCCAATTCCTCGTTTTCATAGACTGCCACGGCGCCCATCCACCGTGGCCCCCGACAGTCCAGCGGTCGGAGGCCGGCGATTCGGTTGAGTTGCCAGAGGAAATTGGTGGATTCGATGAGGATACTGATCCGGCCACACGAGCAACCTTTGATGACAACGGCGGCGACCAGGATTCAGAGGACATCTCAGCCGCCGCCCAGCAAACCTATGCGGAAGTCATTACGACCCTGGACGAACACGTTGGCAACTTCCTCGAGTTTCTTCGCGGCACCGCGGCTTGGCAGGAATCGCTCGTCATTGTAACCAGCGATGTGAGTGCCATGCCGGGCGGGGAGCAAAAAGAGCCTGCCGAAGATTTTTCCATTGGCGAAGCTACGCAGCACGTGCCGTTGCTTGTGCGGTTTCCGGAAACACAAGAAGCGGCGAGCCGAAGCGGATCGCTCGTTCAGTCAATCGACTTGCTTCCTACGGTTTGTGATGCCCTTGGTGTTGCCGTCCCATCGGAAGTTGACGGCCGGAGTCTGCTCCCCGTATTGAGACTGCAAACAAAGAATGTGCGTGACCATGTTCTGATGGGCGTGCCAAGCCGATCGATGTCGATTCGCACACCGATGTGGCATTTGACGCTGGGTGCTTCTGAGGCGGAGTCGCCATCTCAGCTCCGACTTTTCACCAAGCCCGACGATCGTTGGGAACGGAATGACGTGGCGCAGCAGTATCCAGATGTCGTCGAACAGCTTGAGCAGCGGTTGCGGGCTCGGACAAAAGCACGATAACAGGTGTGTCTGAGCCGAGAGAAACCGTCACTTCGAGTTTTTCCTTGCAATCGGCAATTTCGTTTCAACTCATCGAATCGATACAGCCGATAAAGTAGGACATGGCATACTTCCGTGTTTGGCACCTGATTGGACTGCTGTTGGGGATGGCATTCCTTACCTCCCCCGAGGTCGCAGCCGAAACCGAGCCGGCATCGAAATCGGTTCGTGTCACGCTGCGCGCGGACTGGCAGAACCCGCCGAATACATCCGGCAGTGGTTCCGTGCGGATCAGTGAAGGCCGGATCGAATCCGCGCGACCGCTTGAATTGCGTTCAGGTCAGTTCTCGATGGTTCCCAGTGGCGACACGAAGTCCGTTTCATTTAGCACCACGGGTCCAAGTTCCTGGTGTGGTCTGGATTTGACAATTGATGCACCGTCGAACGCTCTGGTGGAAATTGACTTGGATGGCGAACGATTGGCAACAACGCTCATGGAGCTTCTCCAGGGAGTTGTGGCCCAATCGGAGTCGGGACGATCGATGCGAATCAGGCGCAGCGCTGCGGATGTCTTACGCGTGAAGCTGAACCGACCGCACCTCATCTTCGCGCCCGGCGAAACGGCGGAACTGGATATTGAATTCAATCTGATCACCGCCGAGCCGCGCACAGTTTCGACGCAACTTGAAGTTTCGTTGCAGGCCGCGCGCGACGGCGCCAGGCTCATCAAGGAGGAGAACCATCTCCAATTGCCCACCTGTGCCGCTGAACCTCTGCACCGGACCGTCCGGTTGCGATTGCCGACCGTGGAGGGCGTATTTGATCTTGTCGTGCGGGCCGAACCGGAGGGGCTGCAACCGGTGAAGCGCGTGGTTCAGTTTGTGGTGTTCAACAACCAGGCTCCGCCCTCGGCACGCTCGGCCGAACTTGTGACACGACTCGTTACAGAAATAGATCCTGCTCATCCGAACGCCGCCGGGCCCTGGTACTCGACCAGCCGCCTGAAGGCACGAACGACGCGGCTCGGCCAGCTCTTGTGGTCTGGCGTGCGGCACCCGTTCGCTCAGGCGGACCGGAATAAAGAGTCACCGCTGTTGCTTTGCCGGCTGAATGTGCAAAATCCAGGGCGACCTCACCTGGTTTGCATCGACTACACCGACCCCGGCAACATGCTGCTGGCCGCTTCGGTGTCCGATCAGGATCCGCAGGGCCGTTGGTTGCAATTGCCGATGGCGAGCGGCATTCGCACTCGCGAGAACGCGACCGGTGCAAGCACGGTAACGCATCAATTTGTCGTCTGGCCGCAAACGAAGTCGCCCAGTCTTTCTTTGTACTTGGAAGGTGTCGCGGGAGCCACGCCGGTCCACAAAATCCGGCTGCTGGAGTTGCCGCAAGGACTCCCTTCTCTCGATGTGCGGGATCACGAGAACGCTCGGCGGCTCTTCGGCTTGACCATCGATAATCCGGATATTTGGGCCGGGTGGGGCAGCTCACGAGTGATCGATCCCGGTAGTGGATTGGTCGCGGAGGATTGGCGGACGTTTTTCGATTCCATGTCCCATCTGACAGAATACGCGCGGTACTCCGGATACAACTGCGTGCAAGCGACGGTGATCGGAGACGGCGGAGCGGTTTACCCCTCGGAGTTGCTTGAGTCCAATTTTTGTCTGGACTCCGGCTCGCTGGCTGACTCTGCACCGGATCCATTGCGCAAAGATATCGTGGAACTGCTGCTGCGAGTCTGCGAGCGTGAGCGACTGGGTGTGGTGCCGAGCATTCGATTGGACGGGGCGATGACCGCGCTCAATCGCAAGCACTCCGCCGTTGATCCGCAGGCCGGGGGCGTGTTGCTCGTTTCACGTGAAGGGAAGAATTGGGACGGTCAGCCAGGTGCCACCGCAAAAGCCGGGAGGCGATATGACCCGCTGAACAGCGACGTTCAGGCGGCCATGCTGGAGATTGTTCGGGAGTTCATCGAACGATACGGCTCGCACTCGAATCTGGAAGCCCTCGCGCTCGATCTCAGCGGCAACAGCCATTGTGTGCTGCCGGGTCTGGAGTGGGGCTACGACGATCAGACAGTGGCGAGATTCGCTCGCGAGACTGGATTCCAATTACCCGCGGCTCAGAGCAATGACCCGTCGCGGTTTGCCGAGCGTTATCAGCTTCTCACGACCACAGGCCGCGAACAATGGACCGCATGGCGCTGCCGGCAAGTGAGCCAATTTTATGAGTCGGTGCTCAGCGAATTGCAGCGAGTCAATCCGCGTTGTCGATTGATCATCAATCTCACGTCGCTCGTTGGAACCGGCACGGATGAAAAGGGCGATCCTTCGCGCGGGGCACGATCGGCCGAGGAGCACCTGCGATCGAAGGGGATTGATCTCCGGAATTGGTCGCCGCCTCGCGACATTATCGTGCTGCGTCCGTATGTGCCCAGTGGTTCGGGTCCGGAGAGTTTGCAACTGAACGCCAGTCGCGAACTCGACAACTTGCTGGCCGGCTCCGCCACCAGGCGAGGAAGTCTGTGCATTCACGAGCCGGAGGTTCTTCACTTCGCGGTAAACTCGGGGCCCGACGAGAAGGCATCAGAGGGAACATCCGAGGCGATTTCAGTACTCGTGACTCAGCCGGGTCGAACGACCTTGCGGCGGTACGCACAAAGCTTGGCCGGCGGCGACTGCCAGGCGATTTTCGAAGGTGGTCCCGCCGTCCCGTTAGGCCAGGAGCAATTGCAACGCGATTTTGCCCGCGTCTTTCGGTCGTTGCCCGCGAGCGAATTCCAATCGATCGAGACGCTGCAACCGGTGGTCGTTCGATCGCATCGCGATTCGCGCGACAACTTCGTGTACCTCGTAAACGACGCCAGCTATCCGGTGGAAACCACTCTGTCTTTCAATTGCCCGTCCCAAGTCATTCTGAACAACGGTGCCACCGGCGAGAAGCTGCCGGTGTACGCGATCGAAAACGGCATCGGGGCCAAGCTCGCGCTGGAACCCTTTCAAACGATGTACGTGAAGCTTTCCGGACCGGAATCGACGATCGTCCAGTGCAACGTCACGGTGCCGCCCGCCGCCGAACGCGGATTGAAGGTGCGCTTTGATCGACTCAGTCAGGCGATGAACGTCATGGGTCGCGATGCGTCGCGAACGTTGGACAATCTTCCGCCCAACGGCGACTTCGAGCAGGCTCGCGATCAAAGCGATCAGCCGGCACGTTGGACGATCGAGGGCGATGCCCGGTTTGCCCTGGACCCGGAAGTCTTCCACGGCGGCACGAAGTCGCTGCGACTGGCGGGAGAACCCGGCGGCATCGCGGCCAGCGAGTCGTTTCGCCCACACGACGGCCGGGCAATGGCCATGAACGTGTGGCTGCGAGCCGATCGACCGGGGCTGCGGCTGCGCTGGTTTCTAACCGGAGGCGATCACGACGAAACCGGCTACCGCCGCTATGCCGACATAAGGCTTGGCACCGAGTGGGAACAAAAGCAATTCCGAGTCCGCGACCTGCCCGAAGGACAACTTTCGTCCGTAAAAGTCAAGTTCCAACTGCTGGACGAAGGGACGCTCTGGCTGGACGAGGCCCGCGTGTGTGCCCTGCCGATCTCGCAGGATGAAAAACTGGCGATCAGCAAATCCTTCTCCGCCATATTCAAAGCATGGCGAGAGCGCCGTCTTAGCGACTTCGAGCGGCTCTCGGACGGCTACTGGGCGAATTATCTCATCGAAAGCGTGGAAGGAACGAGGGAGAAGGATTTTTGATTTGCGATTTTTGATTCTTGATAGAAGAGAGAGAGCATGACCGAAGCCGAACTGAAGAAGTGGACAAAGCAATTTGCTCTGCGCGTCATGCGATTGGTCCACTCATTGCCCAATAGCATCGAAGGGCGTGCCATTGGCGCGCAGTTGATTCGTTCCGGCACATCAGTAGGAGCGAACTACCGAGCGGCTTGCCGAGGGCGATCCAAAGCTGAATTCCTGGCCAAGCTCGGCATTGTTGAGGAAGAGGCGGACGAGAGCGGCTACTGGATGGAACTCATTATCGAAGGCAAGCTCGTTGCCGAAGTTCTGGTTAGTCGCCTCTTGTTGGAGGCCAATGAACTTGTGGCAATAATGGTCGCCTCACGCAAATCAGCTTCCCGAAACTCCTGACCTCTCTTCAAATCAAAAATCGCAAATCACAAATCAAAAATAACAATGGAGCCCGGGACTACTGCAAGGGGTGACAAGCCGCAGTCCCAAGGCCCCGTCTATCGAATAAGAACTGATTCACTTCTTTGTATCGAATCCGGCCGATTTCAACTTGAGCCGGGAAGTCTTCAACTGAACCACTTCGGGGCATCACATTCCCGCTGGTGAACCGGCGTGATCCGGGCAAACCTTGCCGGTTCGTTGGATTGGCGAGTCTGGTTTCGGCAATTCTGAATGCACTTGCGTGGATACGAGTGCTTTCCGATTTGTATGTGCCTTGCGTCTTCGGTAGGCTTGGAGCCAACCAACGCTTGAAAGAGACTCTCCAGGCCGATCCTTAACTTGGATCGCCTCTACCAGTCGAGCAGTTTTGCGAGCCGCCTAGTGTCAGAGGTCTAACGATGGAAGCAAAAGTTGATGAAGGCCCCGCGCCAAAGTTCTGCCCGCTCATCAAGTCGGATTGTCTGGAAGACGGCTGTGTCTTTTGGATTCGCTCCACCGAAATGGTTCGCAAGAGTTGCGCCGTGGTTATCATCGCCCAACAGCTCAACACGCTTGCCAGCAAAACTACGGAAACGAGACTGAGTTGATCCTTGCCAGCGGTCACTATCCGCCTATCTTGTGGGTCGTTGGCCGTGTCATGGATTTCCGGCTGGCGCTGCGAATTGTGTCATGTCAAATTGCACATGCGCCATCAAGTACCCTTCGGTATCAAGCTCTTGCACCACGTCCCGATAGGACTCGACGCCGCGAGGACGTGGAATATTATCACCATCTTCTACCATTCCCTCAAAGTGGAATTCCAAGGCCTGTTTCATGTGTTGAATCGTTTCTTCGACAGTTCTGCCAGTGGCCGCGCAGCCTAAGACGTCGGGAGAGTGTGCACTGTAACCTGTTGAAGTTCTGCCTATGACGACCAGATACTTTTCCATGTCGGATCTCCGCTCAAAGACCACTCGCCCGTTAGGATTCATGCTAGCCCAGCCTGTCTCAATATACTCTTCTCGGTCTTCTTGTCCAAATCATCATTCATCTGGCCGGGTACCGTGACTCGCCCGGGCTTGCCAAAGTGTTTGTATTGTCGATGCCCGCCCTTCGACTTGATCTGGAACCAGCCGGCACTTTCGATCAGCTTGATATCTTCTCGGACTTTCATTTCCATTACTGCTTCATATCGCACGACGTGCCGCCGGCGGCGTGGAGATAGCCTTCGTTGACATAGTCCATGACCATGCGGTCGGCGTTGAATCGCCAGCCGAGCGAGACGATGGCCCGTTTCATGCGCTCGATCCAACCGCGCGGCAGACCGTCTTCATCGCGATCGTAGTAGAGCGGAATCACGCTGTTTTCCAGTGCCTTGAACAGCTCGGCCGCGTCGCGTGAGTCTTGCACGGCTACGTCGGCGTGCGCGTGCGAATAGCCAACGGCGAAGCCATTGGTGCCGTCGTAGGCCTCGGCCCACCAGCCGTCGATGATCGAGAGATTCAGGCCGCCGTTGAGCACCGCCTTCTGACCGCTCGTGCCGGACGCCTCCAGTGGGCGGCGCGGATTGTTCAGCCATAGATCGACGCCCTGCACCAGGTGTCGAGCGACGTTGATGTCGTAATCCTCAATGAAAGCGACTCGGCCGCGGAACCGCGGGTCGCGAGCGATCTGAGCGATTCGCTGAATGAGCTTTTTGCCTTCTTCGTCGCGCGGGTGCGCCTTGCCGGCGAACACCAGTTGCACCGGGTGCCGCGGATTCTGGATGAGATGGGCGATGCGATCCAGGTCGCTAAAGATCAAATCCCCGCGCTTATAGGTAGCAAAGCGTCGCGCGAAGCCGATAGTCAGCGTGTCGAGATCGAGCATCCGTTCGGCTTCATGGATTTCCTCCTCGGGCTGCTGGCGCAGCTTGCATTGCCGGCCCAGGCGGCGCCGCACGAAATCGAGCATGCGCGCCTTGAGTGCCTGGTGCGTTTCCCACAATTCGCCGTCGTCCACTTGATCGATTCCCTTCCAGACTTCCGGCCGGGCCGTGCGGCTGGGCCAGTCGGGCGGCAAATGGCGATCGTAGAGCTGTCGCATCTGGGGCGCCAGCCAGCTCAGCACGTGAACGCCGTTGGTGATGTGGCCGATCGGCACTTCATCCTCGCCGCGATTTGGCCAAAGCACCTGCCACATCTTTCGGCTCACGCGGCCGTGAAGGGCACTCACGGCATTCGCTCGTGAAGAAATCTTCAACGCCAAAACGGTCATGCAGAATGGTTCGTCGTTCCGGTCGGGGTAGACGCGGCCTAAGCCCATGAACTCGTGATGAGAGATTCCCAGCGCGTCGCGCAGCGGGCCGAGGTGCTCTTCGATGAGCCGGCCGTCGAAGCGATCGTGACCGGCTTCGACCGGCGTGTGCGTGGTGAAGACCGTCTGTGCTCGCACCTCACGCATCGACTCGCGAAACGTTAGCCCTTCGGCCCTCATGCGACGCTCCACAAGTTCGAGCGGTGCAAAGGCGCTGTGCCCCTCGTTTAAGTGAATCGCACCCGGCTCGATTCCCAGTGCGGCCAATGCCCGCAGGCCACCGACCCCCAGCATCAGTTCCTGGCGGATGCGCGTGCGCACGTCGCCGCCGTACAGCCGAGCGGTCAATTCGCGGTCCTGTTCCGAATTGCCTTCCACGTTGGAATCCAAAAGCAACAGCATGGCCCGGCCGACCTGCACCCGCCACAGGTGGGCCCGGATCACTCCTTCGCGCGTCTCGACCTGGATCAGCACCGGCGATCCGCTTTTGTCGAGCACTCGCTCGACCGGCAACTTGCCAGTTTCAGTTCCGACGTATTCCTCCTGCTGCCAGCCGTCGGCATCGAGCCGCTGATGGAAGTAGCCTTGCGTGTAGAACAATCCGATCCCGACGAGCGGCACGCCCAAATCGGATGCACTTTTGAGATGATCGCCCGACAACACGCCCAGGCCGCCGGAGTAGATGGGCAGCGATTCGTGCAGTCCAAATTCCGCGGAGAAATACGCCACCGGCCGCACTTGCAGAGGGCCGGTGTGGGTTGTCCCCCAATGCTGAATCGTCGTCATGTACTCGCCCAGTCGACGGTACGCATAGTGGATGCGGCTGACCAGCACCAACTCCTCGGCCCGTTTCTCCACCTGTTCCGGGCTAACTTCCTGCAGCAGTGCGACCGGGTTGTGGGCCAGCTCTCGCCATCGCTTCGGGTCCAGGTCACGAAAAAGATCGACGACCTCCGGCTGCCATGTCCACCACAAATTGCGAGACAGGACGGTGAGTTTCTCGTACAGATTCTTGCTGTTCATGCAGTCTTCAATCCTCCGTGATGCGCGGGCCAGACACGAAGACGCCGTTCTCAGTGGCCCCGAGCACTTGATGGATTCAGAATTCGAGAAGTGCGTATTTTGGTCAAAACGTCAAACGATCAGTAGATCAAATTGCCGCCTTTGTGCGCGAAAATCTTTTCAGTAGTCGCCCGGGCTTCAGTCAGAAATTGGTAACGGGATCGGCAAGTTGTAGAGTCTGGCAGCACCGATCACAAGGAATCAATTCGCCGCACAGTTTGTTTGACTTACCACCTGCGAGCGTTTCGCACTCGCACGACCTTTTCAGACTCTCCGCGAGTTTGGGGTATGTTTTGGCTGGTCTCCGACCGGGCGACACGGCTGACCGAACGTCTCGCGTGCCGCAAGTGCCGTTGGACCTCACGTTTCGGAGACCTTTGGTCAAATGCACGGCAGGGTCGGGAGACCCTCTCCGAACACCCTTTTCCCCAGACTTGGCGGAGAGTCCTTTTTCATTTCTTGCGTCTCGCAGGTTTCTTGCTGCCTTTCTTGGCTGCCGGTTTCGTTTTCTTGGCGGGGGATCGCTTCTTACCAAAGATCGCGTCCCAACCATCGGAAAATTTCTTCGTCGTACCTACTCGAACGATACTCATGGCGATTGTCCTCGTTGTGTACGTTGGGAACTTTTCTCAAGCCGACCCCTTCGAGCCGGCTGCAGGCATATCTCGTAATCAACTGCGTTGGCCCGGTCAAGTCACTCCGTCTCGGCCACCGGATCTTCTTGCTCTGTGATCTTCCAAGCGAGCCGGCCGAGCAACCGGGCATAGAGCAGCAAGAGGGCGCTCACCAGCGGTGCGGCAATTAGGACCGTCCAGAACGGATGCCGAAGGTACAGGAAGAAGAAAAGCCCCGCAACCGGTGCCGCCAAAACCGCGACCTCCAAATAAAACATGAACCAGGCCCAAATAAGTTTGAACAGGCTTTTCAAAATGACAGGCGAAATCACGACCCAAATGGAATTCGCCTCCAAAGATGAGAGCAGCGCGAAAGGGTACAAGACAAAAATGGTGGCGAAGAATGGTGGCCAGAATAAGCCGGTTTGATAGCGAACCAGCAGGCCGATGCCTGTTGCTGCCAGGCCGACCAGCGACAGAAGGTATCCGGTGTAGAGGAATTTCCAGAGCCATTCGCGCCAGCCGCCTTCCGGCCAGTTGATTTCGTCGTTGCCGGCGGCCGTTTCTTCCAGCACAGCCAAGCAACAGGCGGCCGCATACGAGAAAGTCCAGATCGTCAGCCACGCGATCGGCAACACGAAAAACCCCACGCCGACGACCGCAAATGCCCCCACACTGCCGACACCGCCGCCAACGCCACTCAGCGCCAAAGCCGCGGCAACAACCTCGCCGGTTATCAAGAGTCCGATCGACAAATACACCCACTTGCTGACGTTGTCCCGATACCACGGAAAGGGAAAGACGCCGGAGAAAAACGTCCACCGCGGTGGAGGCGGCACCGGCCGAGCATACACCAACGCCTGAGCACTCAGGAATTGCGTCGGGGCATACACCGGCTTGATGGCCTCACCCACCCCATATTCGCCGATTTGCTCTGGCGTCGGCCCTTGCTTCGGTGTCGGCGCTTTCGGCCACGGGATTCGCAACTTCGTGCCACAATCCGGACAGATGACCTTCTTGCCGGCCTGGTCCCAGCGCGGGTGCAGGCGAGTGTGGCAAGTCGAGCAAACGACCAAGATGTGGTCTTCAGCAAATCGTTCGGCCTCTTTCGGCTTGGCACTCTCCTTCACCGCATAGGCATCCACCGGTTTTGCCTCGGGCGATCGTTTCGGCGGCAGCGATTTCGGCCACGGGATACGCAGTTTTGTTCCGCAATCGGGGCAAACAATCTTCTTCCCCGCCTGATCCCAACGGGGACTTAGCCGCGTGTGGCAGGTCGGACAAACGACAGGAATGAAGTCGTCGGCAGCTTTTTCAGACGGCATCGTGGGTTGGGCCGAGAGGTCTTATTGGCCGGCGTAGTTGCTCAGAGTATATCCAAAGATCGCTGCCTGAGCGCCCAGATGAAATGGAAATCGAAATGGCTTGGAGGGGATTCAACTTAGCCCTCTCGCGCTGACTCGTTATCAGTACGAGAGGAACAACGTAGAATGATGTGAGCGTAGCGACATACGCGAAATAAAGCCGACACGCAGGCGAGAGCCCTGATTTGAATGCTTCGCCTGCGTATCGCGCTATTTCTTAAAAATCATTAGCGAAAACCGGCACTTAGCAGAATGCCGATTAGTAGCGGTCTCTGCGGCCGCCGTATCCGCCACCGCCTCCGCCACCGCGACCACCTCGGCTTCCTCCACCGCCGAATCCGCCGCGGCCTCCGCCACCGCCGCCCTCGGTCTTCGGCCGGGCTTCGTTCACCGTGAGGTTGCGACCCTTCAGGTCCTTGCCGTTCATTGCGGCGATTGCCGCATCGGCTTCCGCCTGCGTGCTCATCTCCACGAAGCCGAATCCCTTCGATCGGCCCGTGTTCCGGTCCTGCACCACTTGGGCAGACTCGACCGTGCCGTACGCCTCGAACACACTCTGTAACTCACTGTCCGACACATCGTAGGTCAGATTGCCTACATACAACCGCTTTCCCATGACTACTCCTCCAGACTCAGCACAAACATCTCGGCACGGAAACGGTCCGCGCACTAAATTCACTTCACGGTGAAATCCTCGGATTGGTCTTCTGAATGAGGCTTGCACATTGAGGCCGAGCAACCGCCAGGCAATCATTCCGAGGGCAAGGAAGTCGGATCGGTCGAAGAGGACTGCGGTGCATTCCAGAAGAACCGGTTCGGCAATTCCTTTGAGGGCGAGAATCTAACAGAACTTCCCAGGAATACCAATAGAAACCTACAAAATCTTCGGTGCGGCGACCAAGGACCGCAGCAGCACGGCCGGATGGATCGCATGCTCGCCCGTGAAATCTGCGATTTGGTGCCTGCACGACGTGCCCGCCGCGACCATCACCGTGCCCGGCTCGCGATCGCGAATGGCTGGCAGCAACCGCCGCTCACCAATCAGTCGAGAAATCTCGAGATGTTCTGCCAGGTAACCGAATGAGCCGGCCATGCCGCAGCATCCGGTATCCGGGTCGATGATCGTGCAGTTGGGAATTCGAGACAAGAGTGCGATGGCCGGGGAAAGCAGCCCCATTGCCTTCTGGTGACAGTGGCCGTGCAGCAAAACCTTCGACGGGCCGTGACTCAGTTCGAGTTGCCTGCGGCCGGCCGTGATTTCTTGCTCCAAGAATTCCTCGAACAGCAAGCAAGCTTGGGCGACACGCTCGGCTTGGCTACGCTGCTCGCCGCGCAGCAAGGCGGGTGCGTCCTCGCGTACGGCAGACAGGCAGCTCGGTTCGCAGAACAGTATCTTCTGGCCGCCGGCTGCTAACGGAAAAAGTTGCTCCGTGTTCTTTTCGGCAAGCTCGCGAGCCTCATCCAGCAGGCCCTGCGAAATGAGCGGGCGCCCGCAGCAGTGGTGTGCGTGCTGCACGACCGAGACACCAAGCAGCTCGAGCAGTTCAACGGCCGCGATGCCGTTTTCCGGTTCGAAGTAATTTGTAAATGTGTCATTGAAAAGCATTACTTCGAAAGCATTCGATTGTAAGCGTTGCGATCCGTCGCTCCGGCGTTCGCTCGACTCAACGTGGCAATTCCACCATTCCTGAAACGTGCGGCGGGCAAACGCCGGCAGTCGTCGATGGCGGCTCAGACCGATTGATTTCTCGGCCAGCCATCGCGACAGTCTCGATTTCAATAACCAGTTCGAAATTGGGTGCAGTCGATGACCCCACCGACCCAGCCGTGCGGGATGGGCCAGCAAGCGGGCGCGGAGCGAAGTGCCGTGGGTGCGATGGTAACCGTATAGGAATTCGGCCTTCATCCGCGCCATATCGACTCCGGTGGGGCACTCACTTTTGCACGCTCTGCATTCAAGACAGAGATCGAGAACTCGGTGAAGCGAATCATCGTCCAGAGGTGGATCAAGCTGCTGATTCATGGCCAGCCGCAGTGCGTTGGCTCGGCCGCGTGTCGAGTCGGCCTCGTCGCGCGTGGCCATGTACGATGGACACATCGTGCCGGTGAGCGTCTTGCGGCACTCGCCGACGCCAGCACATTGTTCGGCGGCACGACCCAGGCCGCCGAAGTCCGAGAAATCCATGACCGTCGGCGGATCGGCCGTGCGGTATTCCGGGCCAAACCGCAGATTTTCATGGTTGGGTTGAGCGTGGACGACCTTGCCCGGGTTCAAGATACCGGTCGGGTCGAATGTCCGCTTGATCTCGCAGAACGCTTTGTACAGCACGGGCCCGTACATTTTTTCCTGAAACGAACTGCGGACCAGCCCATCGCCATGCTCGCCCGACAAGGCTCCGCCAAACTCAAGAACCAGATCGGCAATCTGCTCGGCGATCCGGCGAAATTTTTCGACGCCGTCGGCCGTCTTCATGTTCACGACCGGCCGCACGTGCAACAGGCCGACGGACGCATGGGCGTAGAATCCCGCGCGAGTGTCGTGCGCGGCGAGTATCTGCTGAAAGCGATCAATGTAATCACGAAGGCATTCGGGCGTGACCGCCGTGTCTTCCACAAACGAGATGGCCTTGGCATCGCCGCGTTCGGACATGGACAGACCGAGTGCCGCCCGCCGCAGTTTCCAAATGTGAGCCTGTTCTGCCGGCGCGATTGCACGGTGAAAATGATAACTCGAGCCACGCTCACGCAGATCAGACTCCAGCCGATCAAGTCGCGCGAGCAGGTCGCCCGGCGATTCCTCGAATAACTCAACGATCAAAACCGCCGCCGGATCGCCCGCAATGAAGCCACGCAACGGTTCGAAGATCGTTCGGCCGCGCGTCGTGTCCAGGATGAACCGGTCCATTAACTCGACCGCCGACGGACGATGCCTCAAAATCGCCGGCGTCGCGGCCAGTGCGTCCAACAAGTTGTCGAAATGCACAACCGCCACCGCTCGACTCGGCGGCAGAGGCACCAGTCGCACCTTGGCTTCGACGACCAATGCCAGAGTGCCCTCGGAACCGACGATGAGGCGAGTCAAGTTGAATGGTTGAACGGTTGAACGGTTGAACTGAACAAACTCATCCAAGTTATAGCCACCGACACGGCGCAGGATCTTGGGGAATCGTCGCTCGATTTCCGCCGCGTGTTTCACTACCAGGCGTTGAACGACGCGGTGGCAGGCGCCTTCCAAGTTCGGCTGATTGCTCTTGGCGGTGAGCGTGTCGGCTGGAAGCGGGCCAAGATTGACCACGCTGCCATCGGAAAGAACGACGGTCAGTTCCAGCACGTAGTCCAACGTTTTGCCGTACACGACCGATCGCGTGCCGGATGAGTTGTTAGCGATCATGCCGCCGACCGTCGCACGATCCGACGTGGAGATGTCGAGTGGCAAATAAAGTCCGTAGGGCTTGAGCAGTGCATTCAGCTCGTCGAGCACGATGCCCGGCTCGACTCGGACCCAACGCTCGCTTGGGTTCAGCACCAGCACGCGGTTCATGTGCTTGGAGAAATCGAGCTGAATGCCGCTGCCGATCGCCTGGCCGGCCTGCGACGTGCCGCCGCCGCGTGCCGTGATCGGGCAACGAAGCTGACGGCAAGTGTTCACCGTGCGAACCACGTCGTCGCGCGACTTGGGAATCACTACACCCTGCGGCACAATTTGATACACGCTCGCGTCGGTCGAGTAGATCGCTCGCGATAGGGCATCGAATCGAACTTCACCCTCGATCTGCAACTCCAGTTGGCGGCGCAGCGACTCAACGTCCACGCCCGCGATCTGAACAGGATTCTCGCCTGGTGGGTGCTCAGCCGCTAAGCCTTTTGGTTCGGCAGTCTGCGGAGTGGTGGTTCTATTCATGCGGGGCCGCCATGACCGATCACGAGCAATCCGCGTCGCAGTCGATCCAATTCGCGAGCCAGATTTTCTCCGCCGCTGGCGAACGACACACGCAGCGTGCCCTCGCCGCCCGCTCCGTAGGCGGCCCCGTGCACGACGACGACGCCGAATTCCGCAAGCAATCGGCGCCGCACCGCGTCGGACGGCAAGCCCAATTGGCGAATATCGACCATCGCGAAGAAACCGCCCTCCGGCGGCAACACGCGAACGCCCGGTATCTGATCGAGTTGCCGCAGCACCATCGCCCGGCGTCGTGAGTATTCGGCCTGCATCTGGGCCACGCACTCCTGCGGTCCACGCAGGGCCATTGCTGCGGCGTCCTGAACAAACGTCGCCGGCCCGCGACTTGATTGCTGCAGCACAAGGAACATCGCCTGAATTACCTCGCGCGAACCAGCACAATAGCCGACCCGCCAGCCGGTCATCGCGTAGGTTTTTGAGAAACTGTTCACGAGAACCGTTCGGTCGCGGAGTTTGTCGGACAGGACCGCCGGCGAGAGATGGCGATGACCTTCGTAGACGATGGCCTCGTAAATCTCATCACTGATGATCCACAGATTCTTTCGCTCGGCGAACGTCGCGATCTGGGTCAACTCAAGTTCCGAAAGAACCGTCGCGACGGGATTCCACGGCGTGTTTAGCAGCAACAACTTGCAAGCTGGCGACCAGGCGGCCTCGAGCGCCGCAACGTCCAGATGAAATCGATTGCCACGCAGTGCGGCTCGCACGGGTCGCACCCGGCCGCCGACCAGGTGAATTGGCGAATTGTATGCGTCGTAGATCGGGTCCGGCAGCAATACTTCATCGCCCTCGTTTAGCGTCGCGGCCAGCGCCGCATAAATCCCATACGTGGCTCCACTCGTCACAAGAATTTCGCTCGCCGCGTCGTAGCTAAGCCGATTCTCGCGCAACAGTTTTTCGGCAATCGCCTCGCGCAAGGCCGGCTCACCGCGATTGTCGGGATAAGTTGTGCGGCGATTAGCCAGGGCTTGTGTGGCCGCTTCGACGATGTGCTGCGGAGTGCCCATGTCGGGCTCGCCTCGCATCAGCGAAACCAGATCACCGCCTTCCGCCTGCACCTGCCGCACCTCTGCAAGGATCGAGTTCACCGCCGTGGGCCGAAGATTCGAGACGCGGTGCGACAGGGATGATGATGCCGAGATCATATGCAGTGGTGTAATCATCGAACTTCATCCGGTCAACCCACTGGCTGGTTCTCCTACGATTCTCTTTTGCTCTTACGCGATTCTACGCATACTCTGGCTCGCACTAACGAACCCTGAGAACCTCTTGTGGACCTCGCCTGGCTTTCGATCGCAGCCTTACTCCTGGTCATTGTCGTCAGTTGCACGACGACGGTGAACGCGGGGCTGTTGGCGATTGTGTTGGCGTGGGTGCTGGGTGTGTACGTCGCGCCGCTTTGTGGTCAGGCGATCGGGATGAAGGGAGTCGTGGCGGGTTTTCCGGACGAGCTGTTTCTGACGCTCGTTGGTGTGACGCTGTTGTTCACGCTGGCCCAGACGAACGGGTCGCTCGATCGCGTGGCCCGGCTGGCGGTGCGGAGTTGTCGCGGCAATGTGGGACTCATTCCGATCATGTTCTTTGTGCTGTCCCTGGGGCTGGCGTCGATCGGTCCGGGCAACATAGCGGCCGCGGCTCTGGTGGCGCCGATGGCCATGGCGGTCGCCGAACGGGCTGGCATCTCGGCGTTCTTGATGACCCTCATGGTCGCACACGGATCGGTGGCCGGGGCACTCTCACCACTCGCGCCGACCGGCATCATCGCACGTGACCGCATGGCGGATATTGGACTCGAAGGGTTTGAGTGGCAGACCTACGGCTACAATCTGATGGCCAATTCGCTCGTTGCAATCGCCGGCTACTTCATGTTCGGCGGCTGGCGGCTGTTCGGTCGACGGTTCGTCGATAACGAACAAGTGCTGGAAAACAGCGACGCACCGCCCTCATTTTTGTCCCCTCTCCCGCCGCGCCGAGGGGAGAGGGGTGAAGGCGTGAGGGGGGAGGTTGCGAATGGCCCATTGAGCCCGCATGTCTTTCAATCGCAACATCGACTGACCCTGGCTGCGATCGCGGTCCTGGTTGCCGCGGTGATCGGTTGCAAAGTGGGCCTTGGTCGCGAGTTGCACGTCGGCATGTCGGCGTTCCTGGCTGCCAGCTTGCTGATCTTTTTTCGTTTGGGCGACGAGAAGGAGGCGATGCGAACGATGCCCTGGAGCGTGATCCTCATGGTGTGCGGCGTGACGGTTCTGACTTCGCTGTTAGAACAAACCGGTGGAATGAAGCACATGGCCGATCTTGTCGCGAGCGTATCGAACTCGCGATCAGTCACGGGCGTGGTCGCCTTGGTGGCGGGACTCGTGTCGGTCTACAGCAGCACGTCCGGCGTCGTGCTTCCGGCATTTTTGCCGATGACTCCGGAACTCGTGACGCGGCTGCCAGGCAGCGACGCGCTGGCGATCGCTTCATCGATCAACGTCGGTGGCCACCTGGTCGATGTCTCACCGCTATCCACGATCGGTGCCCTGTGCGTCGCCTCTACTGTGGCGAGCGTGGACCGCCGCCGGCTCTTCAATCAAGTTCTCGCCTGGGGACTTTCGATGGCCCTAGTTGGGGCGGCGCTTTGCTACGTGTGCTTTGCCCGCTAGCCGTGGGGCACGATTCCGAAGGTGCCATTACTGATGTGAAAATGGCTGGCACGTATGAAACGTGCCTCACGCCTCACGACAACTTCCTTGGGAGTCGTGAGGCGGGTTTGCAGGCCGACAACCTTGGCAAGAGGTTTGCCAGCAAGCTCGGAAGCCGTCTAAACGTTCGTCAGTCAGACACGGCGGGCCAATCTCAAAGAGTAGCGGCGAGGTCATCGACGGCCTTGTCGATTACACGATCCAACTCGTTCGTAATGAAAAGGTCGGCGCCGAGGCCACCGGTGAGAGTGTCGGCCGAGCCGTCGTCGAGCACGAAGTCGATGAGCGGCAGAACAGCCTCGATCTTCTCGTCGGGTGTCGATGCTGCTTGCCAAGCCTCGAGGTAATCGCCAAGGCTGAGCGGCTCGCATGGATCCAGTGCTTCAACGTCGAGGCTGCCGGCGAACAGGAGATCGTTGCCCAAAGAGCCGACGAGTCGGTCGCGGCCATCGCCTCCAATCAGCAGATCGTCGCCGCGCCCTCCCGTCAGTACGTCATTGCCGGAATCTCCCATCAAGATGTCGTGTGCAGGACCACCCGTGATTCGGTCGTTGCCAATTCCGCCGTACACTTCGGATGGCTGATTCGTCAAGAGTGCCGCCAGGTTCACTGTATCGTTGCCGTTGAGTGCCCGTACGACGATACGTGACACCAGCGTCCTATTCGGGATGGTGTAGGTGCCGATTCCGGGAATGTTCGTTACGAGCGTGTAACCGGTTCCCAACCGCCTTAACGAGATCGAATCATTGCCGGACGAACCGATGAGAGTGAGCACGCCGTCGCTCAAGTGGATTCCCGGCTCGGCCAGCGTGACCGTGATCGTGAGCGTGGCTTCTTCAGAGAGCGAATTGTATTCACCGGTGTTGTCATCGGCGTAGAAGGTGATTTCCTCAGTCCCGACAAATTCATCATGGGGACGATAGGTAAGCATCCCGGTTTCCGTGTCGAGTTCGACGTGACCATTGATTGAACCGCACTCGCATTCAGCATCCGGTGCCAGCAAGAAGGCGACAGCATCCCCATCAATATCCGAGGCACGCAACTGAATTGTAATCTCGCCAAACCTAGGCACCGACGTCACGGTGGGTATGGCTTGGGGTTGATCATTCATCGGCAGAACGTCAAGTTCCACACGGGACGAGATCGTCAGAGGCTCCGAACTTCCCTCACCCGTGTCGGTCACCGAGAAATGCAGGGCCGCCAGGCCGTTGAAATCCGGATTGGGGGTGAACAAGACTGTATGGCCGTCATCCAGAAGTTCGGTCGATCCGTTGTCAGTAGAGTGGATGATGAACGCGAGCTGTTCCGGCGACGATTCGACATCCCAAGCACAGTTCCACAAGTCAATCTCCCGCGTCTCGTCTTCCAGCACCACTTCTGAGCAGGACTCGGTGGCAGGTGAATCGTTGACAGGATGGACCATGAGCGTCATTGTGGCCGGCTCGCTTTCAAACTCGCCGTCGTACACGACGAAGCTGATTGAGTCCTGACCGCTGAAATGAGGGTCCGGCACGTAGACTGCACGACCCGAATCGGGATCGAAATCTATGATTGAACCGAATTGCGGCCATTCCAGGAAATCGAACCAGATTGTGTCGCCGTCGGGATCGGAACCGTTCAGTTCGATGGTGATCGCCTGATCTTCGCTCAGTACTTTCTCGCCATCCAAGGCCAGGGGCGGGTCATTGCGGTCGACGAGTACGTAAATTACGCCCTCAGAAGTCAGCGGCTCAGATGCTCCATCGCCTGAATCAGTAACTGAGAACAGGATTTGATCGAATCCGTCGTATTCAACATCGGGCCAGTATTGAATCGTGTGCCCGTCATCGAGCAGCTCGACTTGATCAAACTCGCTGCCGATGATTTCGATGACCAAGTCTGTGTGTGGCGTTTCCAGGTCCCAGGCACGGTCCCAAATGTCCACAAGGATCGGTAAGTCGGATCGTGTCGCTAGCGGCCATTGCCAAACGGTCACTGGAGCGTCGTTCACCGGATCGACGCGAAGGGATACGGTCGCGGGCTCACAGTCGTGGAACCGGTCTGCGGATCGATCCGCGTGACCCTTCGCCCGTCAATCTCGGCAACTATCAGATTGCCATTCTCATCGATATCAATGCCGTTCGGGTTCACCAGGCCAGACGCAATGACCGTTTGCGATCCATTTTGGGGATGGACTCGAATGACTTGACCACCACTCCGAGTGGTTACATATAGCCATTCGTCGCTTGAGATCGCGATGTCGCCGGGAACTCGCAGATCGCCAGCGCTGGCAACGAGGGCTTGTTCACCGGTCTCGGGATTGACCCGGATGATTCCAACGCTGGTGTCAGCAATCAAGAGCTGACCGTCGCGGGTGATTGCCAGGCCATTCGGGTATTGGAGCAGCCCGCCTTGAGCGATGATTCGCTGCTGGCCGGTTATCGGATCGACTCCGATCACTGCCCCTCGACCGTCGATTGCGTCCAGGTCAGTCACGAAGATGTAGCCGTCGGGGAAAGACGATGGGATCACGGGGACACGCAAGGTCGGATCGGCGGGGACATCTGAACTTCAAATACAGCGCTGGTAGTTCCCGAGTTTCCTTCCGTGATCCGGACGGGTGTGCGAACCAACGAGAGTTGCGGCACGATCGACGGCTCATGGACGACGATATTTACCGGCACGACGCTAGCGTTATTCGATTCGCGCGACTCCGCCACGATAAACTCTTCGTCCAGGTAGGCCCCGAGAAAGTACTGGCCATTGCCGTGCCAGAACGAGTCGCCGGACGTGGGCAGTGCTATGGGCACGTTTACGTTGAGGGGATGCATCCTGTAGAAGTCCCCAGCAGACGGCATGGTGGTGATCCAAGCGAACCCGCCCAGCCGTCGATCCACGCGCGGATCGATCGCCGCATCGTGACTGAGATACACTCCGGCCTTGAATCCGGGATGCCCTTCGCCGATGCCAAGCACTTGGCCTTCGCCGAGATTGCTCAACGACACTCCTACCCAGTCGCCGGAGCCGGCACGCATCGGGACTGTCTTCTCGAGATGCAGCTTGCCGGCCAAATCGGGTCGATTGGGTTGCATCGTGTTCTGAATGCGAACTACATCGAACGCGACGTTCTCGCCGCCGGCTCCGCTGTTGTCCGATTCGTTGGTTTCGCCTACTTCGTAACGCGGGTCGATCATCACACCGATCGCGTAATCACCGTCGCCCCGCCAGAAGTCATGGTCGAGCGGCGGAAGCGGCAGATACGCTGTCAAGGTCGCCGTACTCGAATTTCCCGGAAGTCCTTCGACGCAGTATGTGCCCAAGAGATGGTCGCTCGGGCTTATGTACAGGTCGGCGCTCAGGTAGAAACTGACATCAAACCACGTAGCTGCATCGCGGCCCGTGTTTTGAATCACAAACTGAACGGTTGATTGATATCCAGCAAAGGTGGGTTCCTGCAGGACGTCGATCGAGACCGATCGCAGATTTACATCTGCCGACGCGGCAGGCGGCTGAGGCAACTCAGACGGCAGGGTAGGAACGCCCGTCGGAGCGTTGCTCTCGACTATCTCGACATCCAACAGGACGTCATTTGCAATCTCGCCCGGCATTGTTCGGTTTCGGGAATCTTGCAACTGCGCCTCGGTCCATTCGATCCGCAGAGTGAACTGCCGTGCCGCCGCCAGCGGCTCGTGGTCGGCAGAGGAACGGTCAATTGCACTCATCTCGAACGTATCGAATGCGAACGGGTTGGCTGTGACGCCGGGCACTCGCAGGATGAGGTGCGGGACAGCCTCAATCAATTCGGGCTTGGGGACGTAGACCCAGCGTTGCTGGGTTGCACTGAACTTGACTACACCAAGCCTTGGCGGTTTCGTGACGCTGACGCGGAGTTCTAGCCGATCGGAATCTGGATCCAAGAAAGCGCCCCGCGGGCGGAATGCCAGCGGTCTGCCCAATTCCACTTCACGCGGGTAATCGAAGTTCTCGACAACCTGGGGCGGATGATTGACTGCCACATCAAACGATAAGTTGCCCAAACGGATGGGACCCGAAGAATCACTGGGCGGTACCGGCGTAGTGGGGTTTGGCAACGACAACTCGTTGTGCTGTGAAAGCAGTGCGGCCTTGGCGGACTGGTATTGCGGAACCAAGGATAGTAATGAGTCGGCGATGAGCACGGCCCGCACCGAGGGTGAAATGCCCGCGAGCGGTTGCGTCGCCAGATTCAGAGCGGCCGTGGCTTCAGCCGGTGTCATCGGTCGCGGATCGTTGGCGAAACTTCCGCCGAAATCAATCAAGGTCTTCGCGTCTTGAGCCGCATTGACGATTCCGACGGCCTTGGCGACTGCGGCGAATCGTTCTAGCGCCGGGGTCAGCTTTTTCAAAAAGTCAGAAGGTTGTCCGTTGACCTTCGTCGTGGTTGACTTGAGGTAGTCAAGGTACCAATCGACTGCGTCGCCCGCGGACACTAGGCCATCTGTGATCGGCCGCCAGACGTTGATCACGTCTTGATTCAACTGCCCGATGGCGGAGCTGCTCAGCCGAACCGGCTGATCCGCCGGAACTCGCCGCAGGTCGTAGAATGTGGAGATCGTTTGGCCTAAGTCTCGCGAGACCTGAGTCAACACCGCTTCGGCGCCGTTCCGGTTCGGGTCGGCCCAGAGTCCTTGTAACGAGGCAGCCAGTTGTCCGGAGAGGCTCTTGGTCTTCGAGATGTTTGTGAAGAACGAGGCGTTCGCCGGATCGCTCGATGGGCTGATGTTGCTGGACAATGGAAACTTGATGTTGACGCCGTATCGCGACACGGCCACATCATCCAGCGAGTTTGCGATTGTCCTGGCCAGTCTTTCAAATTCGACAAACCGCGCCGTCGTAGTGTCCGTGCCGTTGAGTGGGGTCAGAGCGGCATAGCCCGATTCCGAACCCCAAGGGTATGTGCTGGTTCCCGAAGGAACAGTCTCCAGGACAAGGACCTCGTTGGGCGAGAAGCAAGTGACCGTGCTTGCAGGCGTGCAGGGATTGGCTATCGGGAGTCTGCTGCCGGTCGGCACGGTAACGAAGACGGGCAGCGTGGTCTCGAGCCCTACTGGGTCTTCGTTGTGTTCGACGCTGCCGGTCAAGACAATCGGTTCGTCCGTCGAATAGACAGGGATGATGAGTTCCTGTTCGATGAATGTGGTCAGCAGTGTGCGTGCTTCGAGTTGGTCCAAGGTAGGCTGGATTCGTAGCCTGCAGTTTTCGTGACGACGCCCTCCCCGTGCCGGCGAATGTTGATTCTCGAACACTCTTCGTGTGATTCGTTTGAGAAATTTCATCGGATCCACTCCTTCGGTGTAAGCTCAGCCACCGCAAAAGAACGAGTACTCGTTTGAACTCGCGTGTTTTCGCATACATAGGCCAGCACGGGCGCTAAATGTTCCGGGCTAGCCGATCTCGAATACGCTGCACTCGCCGCTGGGCCTGTTCGGCCTTTTCTTGGTCTCTTTCGGCTTGCCGGGCAGCGCGGTTTTGTTCCATGGTTTCACGTTGGTAATCACGAAATTTCAATTCATTATCCAATGCGATCGTGCGGGCCTTTTGTAGGGTCTCTACTGCCTGGGCATTCCGCTGGTTGTATTCACCCACACCTCGATAGAGATCAGCCATACCGCGTAGCCGGGACTCCAGCCCACTCAAGGGGCGGTAGCCGTACTCGACGCTATAGACAGTCGGAGCGTAAACCGAAGTGCACTGCGACGGACCGCTGTTCCGACCTTGGGCATGGACTGGTGTAACCGCGAGGCTGGCAATCAGCAGTGCGAAGATTCCCACCGCAGAATTTGACATGTGAAAACCTGGACACGTGATTTGTGTGAATCTGCACATGGTTTGTCTCCTGGTCTTGATGGTGGGCAAGACAATTGTTTTGTCCTCGTTACTCTGGGACTCGACAAATCGGCGGAGAACCCGCCACATGCCGCCTTCTTTTTTCCGGTCTGCTGGGATTTCCGCAAAAGAAAGGCGACGCAATGCCCGCTGTTTCTAGGCGGACGGAGACACTGGCAGAGGAAGCGAGTTCTATTTCCAACCGTAAACATCGTCGTGTCAAATACTTGATCGATTACTTGCAGGTGGAAACAGGCACTCATAGAATGGCCGCGTCAAATCAAGAACATGCCTACTGCCGTGGGGGCGGCCGATGCAGTCCGAAGGCTCTGTGACTCATTGGATCGCCGAAATCAAGGCTGGAGACCACGCCGCTGCTCAGCGGCTCTGGGAGCGATACTTCCCACGACTCGTACGGCTGGCCTACAAGAAGCTCCGATCATCTGACCGCCGAGCCTCGGACGAAGAGGACGTAGCGCTAAACGTCTTCGACAGCTTCTGCCGCGGTGCTAAACGCGGCCGGTTTCCGCGGCTCTCTGATCGTGATAATCTATGGCCTTTACTCGTTGCGATCACCGATCACAAGGCACGCGATCACCTGCGACATGCCCGGCGCCAGAAACGTGGCGGCGGCGCCGTACAAGGCGAATCGGTGTTCCGCGATCCAACTGGCTCCGTGTCGGATGTTCGCGGGATAGAACAAGTCGTCAGTCAAGAACCGACGCCAGAGTTTGCGGCGCAGATGGCCGAGGAATTCCAGTGTCTGCTGGCCCTCTTGGACGATGACGCGCTGCGATCGCTCGCCGTTCTCAAGTTAGAAGGCTACTCCAACAAAGAAGCCGCGGCCAAGTTGGGCTGGGCGCTGCGAAAAGTGGAGCGCAAGATCAGCTTGATCCGAAGCATCTGGGCCGAGCAGGCGAAACGATGAACGAGCCTCTACAGCCGAGCAACGTGTCACTTCCGTTGCCGTTGAAACGCAAGATCGACGAAGTCTGCGACCAATTCGAGGTGGCTTGGAACTCGGGACAGCACCCGCGCATCGAGAATTACCTGGCCGACAAGTTAGAGCCGGAGCGATCGACGCTGCTGCGTGAACTCGTCGCACTGGACCTGGAGTTTCGCAGCCGAAGCGGCGAGCAACCGACGATCGAAGAGTACCGCCTTCGATTCCCAGACCATGTCGATCTGATCTGCGCGGCGTTCGATTATGCTTCGCGGCAGCGTTCGCCGAATCCCTTGCCGGATCCCTCGAGCACCGGTGCCGCGCCAGAATCGACGCGGACTTGGGAATCAAGCATTGATCGGAAGGCATCCACGGTCTCGCAGCAGAAAGCCGGCGACCTCGGCCACACGGAGATTTCGCCCGATCCTGGCAGTCTTCGCTTCGGCAACTATGAGTTGCTCGAGAAGATTGCGCACGGTGGCATGGGTGTGGTCTATAAGGCGCGCCAGATCAGCCCGAACCGAATCGTTGCGGTGAAGATGATCCTGTCGGGTCAGTTGGCCAGCGCACACGACATTCGGCGGTTCCACACTGAGGCCGAAGCCGCGGCACAACTTCAGCATCCGAACATTGTGGCCATCCACGAGGTCGGCGAGCATGAGGGTCAGCATTATTTTTCGATGGACTACGTCGAGGGTGACAATCTGGCCGCGCTCGTCCGCAAGAATCCGCTCCCTGCCAAGCAAGCCGCCAGGATCGTCCAGACTGTCGCCGAAGCGATTCACTATGCCCACCAGAAGGGCATCCTGCACCGGGACCTGAAACCGAGCAATGTGCTGATGGAAGGTCGAGAGTCGAGGATCAAGGGTCAAGAGCCAGAGCAATCAGCCTCCGGCCCTCGACCCTCGACGCTTGACTCTCGACCCCGCATCACCGACTTTGGCCTGGCCAAACGCATCGAAGGTGGCCCCGAGCTGACGATGTCGGGAGCAATACTCGGCACGCCAAGCTACATGCCGCCCGAACAAGCGGCGGGCAAACGCAGTGAGGTTGGACCACGCAGCGATGTCTATTCACTGGGTGCTACGCTGTACGAATTGCTCACCGGTCGTCCGCCGTTCCGCGCGGAATCACCCCTTGATACTCTGAATCAGGTGCTCGATACCGAGCCGCCTCCGCCACGGCTCCTGAACTCCAAGATCCCGCGCGATCTCGAAACGATCTGTCTCAAGTGCTTGGAAAAGGATCAGCGGCGGCGCTACCAGTCGGCCTCGGAGTTGGCAGATGATCTGGGTCGTTACCGGGACGGTATGCCCATTCGAGCCCGGCCCGTTGGCTTTTTAGGGCAATCTTGGCGCTGGTGCCGGCGCCGCCCTGCCCTGGCCACGGCGCTCGGCTTGGCGATTGTCTGTCCATTGCTTTTTGTTCAATCGCAAATCCGTGGCCGGCAAAACGCGGAACTAATCGCCAGCGAGCAAAAGACAAAAGCGGATTTGGCCACAAAAACTGGGGAGGAATCGCGGCTTAAAGCATCCCTGGTTGTTGCACAAGCAAAGGCACTTGAATCCGATCTCTTGTCCAGTTATGTGTACAAGCAAGTAGTAGCCCAGGCCGACGCCGAAGCATTTCAGCAAGGCAAGTCAATCTTCCTGGCCAGTGCCTTGGCCCAGCACGACGACCCATCCGACCGGGCGGAACTCATGGGAACCGTCCAGCGTTCGCTGGTCCCTATCAAAACTTCGCCACGCCGACTTATGATTTCTTCCTTGTTGTACTCCTCGAATGGACAGTCATTTATTTCCACAGATCTGCGAGACCGGGCCATTCGCGTGTGGCGGAAAGAGGATCGTATTCAAGAGAAAGTTCTAGGGGAACTTTCGGATGATCGTGGCAAACCATCAGACATGAATCGTGCTCTCGTAGAAAGGGCAGTTGGTCAGGGAGGGAATGAATATCGATTCCAAGAAAAAGTTCTGTTAGGTCATCAGATTCCCGACGAACGCGGCGGAGCGTGGGGCACAATTCGCGGCCTCGTCGAGCGGCCAGACAATCCAAACGAGTTGATCTCCGCCGGACTGGATGGATCCATTCGCGTCTGGGACCAGGCGAAAAGTGCCGAAATCAGGAAGTATGCCCGCGATGCCGACTCACCAGGACCGAGGTTTCTTGCACTCGCTGTTGAACCAGGACCAAATCAGGTAGCAGGACGACGAATCGTCACTGGAGACGACAAGGGAAATCTGTCCTGGTGGGACTTGGATAGCTTGCGAAACATCAAAGAAGTCGCCGCCCATAGCCCACATGTTCTCGCAGTGAAGTATCGACCCGATGGCCGCCAGTGCGCCAGTGCGGGCCCGGACGCGACCGTCCGGCTCTGGGACCTCGACGGAAACAAGCTGGCGGACCTCGCACCGCCGAATTACAAGCCGGAAGATCCGCCCGTCGAAATGTCCGATCTGGCTTATAGCCCAGACGGCAAGCAACTCGCCGTCGCCGCGGAAGACGGGCGCGTCTATGTTTGGAATGTAGTCTCACGCAAACTGCAACACGCACTGGAAGGGCATGCGGCCGGGCCAAACCAACTTAAACTCGTGCGATCCGTCGTCTTCATCAGGCCGTCGCGATTACTTTCCGGCGCCGCCGACGGAACTATCCGAGAATGGGACACTGAAACTGGAAAACCAATTCGCACCCTCGGCCGACACCAACCCAACCGTTTCGGCAACCAGGTGGTGCGGGCCATTGCCGTGAGCCCCGATGGAAAGGAAATTGCCACGTGCGGCGCCGACGATACCATGCGCATTTGGGACTACCAATCGGGCAAGCCCCTGGCTGCACTGCAGGGCAACGCGATGCCACCGGAACGGATGACACATCTTCCAACCGTAAGCGCGATTTGTTCATCGAAGGACCTTTTGATCACCGCCGGTTTTTCCAACGACGCCGCCATCCGGGTCTGGGACATCAGCACCCAATCCAACGACACTACTCCCGTGCGAGAACGAAAGATTATCACGGACCTGCCTGACAACAAGGACGCCGACATTCCTCAGCGCGTTTCCGCGTTGGCCATTCATCCCGATGGCAGCCGATTCGTCACGGCAGAGCCATACGGCGATCTACTGGTCTTCGACACCGAAAGCGGTCGTCGCGCGCACATCCTACGAGGGCACAAGCCACTCGTAATGCCGAAAATTCCCGGTGTCGAAATGCCCGATTTTCCATCGGTCGCCGTGACTTCACTGGCCTGGAGCCATAACGGCCAGAAGATTGCATCGGCCGGTCACGATCACCATCTGCGACTTTGGGATCCACAGACGGGCCAGTTGCTTGCCGAGTGGCCAGACGAAGACCCAGAATCAGTTCCGCTGATGCCGGAAGCCGCAGAAGCGGTATCAAAGGAACTGCTCGCGTTGGCCAAGACTACCCAACCGTCTTCAACCAAAGTGCTTTTTGCATCCGATGACACATTGCTGATCACGATCGGCAACGACAGCGTAGTCCGGTTGTGGGACATTGAGGCTCGCAAAGTCACTCACCGGCTTCGCGCACACTCCGACGCGGTCACTGCTCAAGCACTAAGCTGGGATGGCAAGTTCCTTGCTTCCGGCTCGGCGGACGGCCAGGTGGTGATTTGGGACCTCAAGAACCGAGTGCTCTTGCGGACGGCACACGTAAAGCCGCTCATGGGCACCGACCGGTTCGGATTACCGCTACAAGGCGAAGGGACTTGGTTCGAGACTGCCGAAAAACTCCGCAGACGCGGAAGTACCGTCGTTCAGAGCCTCGCGTTTTCGCCCGACACATCGTGGCTGGCCATAACGCTGGGCGACGGCACGGTCTCCCTGCTCGACATGGCAACTCGGACGCCTGTCCACCGCGGTACCGGGCACGAGCCGGATCGCGTCGGCTTTGTCGACATGAGCGCTTACTTCACACGTCACGGCGAGCTGTTGACATTCGGTAATGACGCCACAGTCCGGCAATGGGAGTTGAGCAGTTGGTCGAATGGACTTCGGGTGCTGGACGCCAAGAAGCCATCCGTGCAAGTGGGGGCGTCACGCGACGGCGGCGAATGGGCGGCCGTCACAATGGACGCTACTCTGGTTCGCTGGGACAGACAAAGCGGCAAAGAACTGACGGGCTGGAAGCAGGACAAAGACGGTGCCAATGCCTTCGCCTACAGTCCTAATGAAGACAAGATTGTCGTGGGCAGTTACTTCGGCCAGGCGCTCGTCATTGATCTGAAAACCGGCAAGTCCATCGCCGCCTACAAAGGGCCGGATGGTAAACGAGAACTCCAACAGCAGGATTCAATCACCGATGTCGCCATTCAACCAAGCGGTCCCTTCGTGGCCACGTCTTGGCACGACGGAAGCACCGAGCTTTGGCGAATCAGCGACGGTCAGTGGGAGCGTACATTCAAAGGTAGCGGAAAGAGAATTTATGCATTGGCGTTTCGGCCCGATGGACGAGAACTGGCGGTGGCGGATGAAGAAGGAAGGGTCACTCTGTGGGATGTCGAGCATGATCGGAAACCAAAACATGAGTTGAGTGGACCGCGTCAGGCGTCAGGTTTGAGCTATTCCCCAGACGGGCTGCGCCTGGTTCAAGCTGGCCAGGGTGATTCTATTGTGGTTTGGGATCCGACGAGTGGTAAGAAACTACACACGCTCAAAGGGCACTTGCCCGCCGCCATTGCCCAAGACCTCCACGTCGTTCAGGTCTACGGTGTAGCCTTTGGTCCCGACGGTCGCTGGCTCGCCACATGCGGGGCCGACGAAACGATCCGAATCTGGGATGTGGAAACATTTCAGCTCGCCGCCGTAATCTCAACCGCAAGAATTCAAGCGAATCGAACATCTCCAGGCGGGGAACAGCCGCAGCCGATGTTGCCGTCACCCTCGTTGACCGGTGCACTCCAGGCAGTTGCCTTTAGCACCGACAGCCGTCAGTTGATCGCCGTCGGGTTCGGCGGCCCGGTGCGTGTCTATGACATGGAACCGATCATGGCCGAATTAGGCAAACCCCAATCGCAAATCATACCCGATACGGAACGAGCCACGGCGCTTCGCATGCAAAACAATGGCCTGATAACGATCCAACAGAATCACTTGCCAACGACGCTTGGCGCATCGGCACCGAACCCGTAGGGATTCCCTCGCGCTAACTGATGTGGTAGAAATACCCACGCAGATTGCGGCATCCACCATGTGGCAATTGCTCCCGCGCCCATAGCTCAATGGATAGAGCAGTGGACTTCGAATCCGAAGGTTGCAGGTTCGAATCCTGCTGGGCGCGCTTGGACTTTGCGAAAATTGGATTCGTGTTTCAATGACGGGTTCTGATTGGAGCGGGTTCTCACCCAAGCACAGTTTCTCCCTCGTGGGTTTCGGTTCTGGTGTCATTCGTCACTCGTGGTATCGTCGTGCGCAACGTTCGCTGGTTCTGGCAAGGACTTACTTGGCATGTGTGCAGAGGCTCTGCAAATCCTGACGCGCAGAAGATTGCTGCAACTTGGCGGCTGGGGCTACTTGGGGTTGAATCTTGGCGGGCTGCTGCGTGCTCAGGCGGCGATGGGGGACGAGACGAAGTCGCGGCCGGCTGCGGCGAAGATTAGATCGTGCATTCTGATTTTTTATTACGGCGGGCCCAGCCATCTCGACACGTTTGATATGAAACCGAACGCACCCGCCGAGGTGCGTGGCGAGTTCCGGCAGATCTCGACTTCTGTGCCGGGTATTCATGTCTGCGAACACCTGCCGCGGACGGCGAGGATCATGCACAAGCTGGCACTTGTGCGTGGCATGCACCACAAGAACCGATTGCACGATTCTGCGTCCATTGAAACGCTCACCGGTCGCCCGTCGCCCAATGGCGACCGCGAGGAATTCGCGCCGATCAAGCAGTTCTTTCCGTCACACGGATCGGCCCTGAGCTACCTGGGGCGTGACCGGCAACTTGCAGTACCCCACGCTGCGCTGCCGCACGTTTTTCATAACGTCGTGGATGTCCCGTGTCAGGGCGGCGGCTTTCTGGGTGCCGCGTTCGATCCATTTCAGATTGTTGTCGATCTCGAGGCCCGGGCCTACCGAGCCGGAGCGTTGAATACGCCGGATGAGCTGACTCCCACGCGGCTTGTGCGTCGGCGCGAATTGCTCGGCACACTGGAGGCGGTGCCGGCGGCTCCCGCTGCGACGGAGTCGGCGTTTGCCCTGCGGCGCTTTTACGACAAGGCATTTCAGTTGTTGGGTTCCGATTCGCTGCCTCGCGCGATCGACGTTTCTGGAGAGGACGATAAGACTCGCGAGCGATATGGGTTCGGCCCAGCGCCATTGACGGTGGGCGAGGGTGGGGGTGGAGGCAACGGGGCGGAGTTGGGAGTTGCGCGACAGATGCGCGGGCAGAATCATTTGTTGGCGCGGCGATTGGTCGAGGCGGGCGTGCCGTTTGTAAACGTTTATGATTTCAAGCAGCAGGGGCAGAACTGGGACGCGCACTTCAAAGTGTTCAACCAACACAAGACGCACCTGTTGCCGGCGGCGGATCAGGGATTCAGTGCGTTGATCGAAGACCTCGATGAACGCGGGCTCCTAGATTCCACGCTAGTGATCGCCTTGGGTGAATTCGGTCGCACACCGCGCATCAACAAAGATGCCGGCCGCGACCACTGGCCCGACTGCTACACGGTTGTACTTGCCGGCGGCGGCGTGAAAGGGGGTATGGTGTACGGTGCCAGCGATTCGATCGGCGCGTACCCGGCAACCGACCCGGTCACTCCCGCGGACCTCGCCGCAACCATCTTTTGGCGATTCGGGATCGACCCGGCCACAGAAATTCACGACGTAACCGGCCGGCCCTATAAGCTGGCCGAGGGCGAGCCCATTCGAGAACTTTTCGTGTAGCCATTGGCAACACGGGGATCAACCGGCGTAAGACGAGGGGGAGTGTTCCACTGAATTCTGCGAATCTGCCAGACGAGCATTTTGGAAGAGCCTTGAATTCCCATCGCGCCAGTTCTGCCGCCGAGGTTTTGGCCGCTCGACAAGCCTTTTTGCAAATCACGGAGGAAGACAGCAAGCGTGTTCGGGCGTTGGCCCCGATTTTTGGTCAGTTTGCGAACGAATTCGTCGAGCGGTTTTACGATCATCTTTTTGCTCACCCGTCGACGGCCAGTTTCTTGGTTGATCCTGCCCTCGTCGCGCGGCTCAAGCAAACGCAGCGGCAATATTTTGAGAGCCTGCTCGAAGCGAAGCTCGACGCGAATTATGTGGAAGAGCGAATGCGAATCGGCATGGCTCACGCCGCGGTCGGACTTGAGCCCCAGTGGTTTCTCGGCGCGTTCAATCAATACGTGCAACACTGTTTTCGGTTCTTTGCCGAGCAGAGCGCAGGTGACCATCGGCAATACGTCGAGAGCACACTGGCGCTCACGAAGTTCATCTTGCTGGATATCGGGCTCTCGCTCGACGCCTATTTCCAAAGTTCTACCGAGAAGCTGAGGCGGGCACTGGAGCTGTACGAGCAGTCGAACGTCGAGTTGAGTGAATTTGCCCATTTGGTTTCACACGATCTGAAAACGCCCCTGGCAACTGTGGCCGCGTTGTGTGAGGAGTTTCTTGACGAATTCGGGTCTCGTGTTCCGGCCGAGGCCCGGAAACTTGTCGATGCGGCTCGCAACCGCACGATGAAAATGACCGGTATGATTGACGAGTTGCTCGCACTCAGTGCCACGGCCGCTCAGCCGGTGCAACGGGCCCGCGTCTCGGCTCGGGCCCTGCTCGACGAAGTGATCGATCGCGTGCGACAAGAAATCGGCGATCGTGCAATTCGCCTGGAAGTTCCAGATCAGATGCCGGAGATTCATGTACACCCGGGACGGTTTCGCGAGACTTTCTATCAATTGATGTCCAACGCCGTCAAATTCATGGACAAGGAGCCGGGGCGGATTGGAGTCACGGTGGAAACGGTCAGAAACGAGCACGTCTTCTGCGTGAGCGACAATGGGCCAGGCATCGCGCCGGCGGATCAGGCCAAGATTTTCGTCCCGTTTCAGCGGCTACCGCACCATCGCGACCGGCCGGGTTCCGGGCTGGGGCTCTACTTTGTGCGGCGCATGGTCGAACAGCGTGGCGGGCGAGTTTGGGTCGAATCGCGGCCCGGTGAAGGGTGCAAATTCTACGTGGCGATTCCGATCGCGAGCTGATTGTCCAAACGAAGACGGCGTTGCGGAACATTCGTGAGCGAGTTGATACAATGGTTTCGGTCTAGATATCAGGCGGTCGCGGCGAACTCGTAAACGGCAGGTTGTCCAATGGTCTCTTTTCATCTCACCGGTGACGCGTTGTGGCAACGCATGGAGCGGGCTGTGGAAAAAGTCCAGCAACGATTGGAACGAACTGCGGCGACTCTTGAGCAAGCGGGAATCCCCTATGCGATCATTGGCGGAAACGCAGTTCGGGCCTGGGTTGCCCAGGCAGACGAAGCGGCGGTCCGCACGACGCGCGACGTGGATATCTTGCTGCGCCGGTCAGATTGGCCGGCGGCAATCGCTGCGATGGAACGAGCCGGTTTCATTTATCGCCACGCCAAAGGGATCGATATGTTTCTGGACGGCGCGGGCGCCAAGGCACGCGACGCGGTGCATGTTTTGTTCGCCGGGGAAAAGGTTCGACCCGAAGACCCCGTGCCGGCACCCGATGTGAACGAGTCGGAATCAATGTCTCAACATCGCACGCTCCGCCTCGATGCGCTGGTGCGGATGAAACTAGTAGCGTTTCGAGACAAAGACCGAATGCACTTGCGCGACATGATCGACGTTGAACTGATAGATGAATCCTTGTGCGGGCGACTACCACCGGAGTTGGCCGCACGATTGAAGGAACTACTCGACAATCCTAACGGATAAAGATCTTGCAGGCTCAGCGGCCCGGGCTGGAGAGAATCTCGCAAATCGTAGCAATCGTGTTCCAATTGCGCGTCGTCGCGGGCACGCCGAAGGTTTTTTCGACTACCTCGTTAGGGTAGATTAATGAACTACCCTGCCGCCGCCAAAGACTCAATGCAAATTTGTTGGTGACTTCAACAATCTTGACCTGCCACCTGTCGCCTGCAGGTTGGCAGATCGGCAATTGCGGCAGGATCCGCGGACGCTTCGCCAGCACACTGACGAAACGACGCACGTCGGGGCGAGTGGGGTCGAGCGAAGCTGATTCAACTTTTGTCAGATCGAGGATTTCCCTCTCGCGACAGATCATGAGGTCTGGCTTGAACGGCAATCGCCGAATGAACTCGGTTCGGATAGACGCCTGACTGGTTGCTTTGCGTACCACAAACGTGCCCGCGGCACCCACGTTAACCACGTCGAACGCCGCCATCGCTTTGGCAAGTGCGGCAGGCTGAAACGTCCGGTGCCCACCCACATTGACGCCGCGCATGAACACGACGAGGGTCATCGAATTCCTCCCTTTAGACCTCGCGGACAATTCAGGTTCGTGTGCGCGACGTGAGCCAACCGAGTGGAGCATGATTTTGCGTCCCATTCAAAGGACGCATGCAGGGCGGGCGAGGGCGGGCTTAACGGCTGTAGGTCGCAAAGCACGAGTCTGTCTCCCACAGGCGAACCTCGACCACTGGGTAGCCAAGATTTCTGGCAAAATCGAAGATCAGTTGAGCGATCGACTCGGCGGTCGGATTTCTGTCCATCACAAACACCGGCTCGCCTTTCGATTTCAACAGCGGCAGCACGGGGTCGTCCTTGTGCAAGATCATTTTGTGATCCAACTGCTCGTCGATCCATGTGCTGACAACTTGTTTGATCTCCGAGAAGTCCAACACCATGCCGCGCTCGTCGAGTTTATCGGATTCGAGCGTGATGACGGCCTTTCCGTTGTGGCCGTGCAAGTGGCGACATTTGCCCGCGTAATTCAGCAAGCGATGACCGTAACAGAAAGTGATCTCGCGTGTGACTCGGTACATGATTCGGTCTATCCAAAGTGGCTTGGGTTGCTTCGAGGATCGCTTGCATACGGCGTCAAGTCGCGACGACCGGCCTCATCGAAACCGCGGCGACGTTCAGCACATTTGTTGCACACGCCGCAGTGTTTGCCTAGCTTCGGGTTAATGCACGAGAAAGTCAGTTCCAGCGGCAGCTCCGCCCCGCGGCGAATGACTTCCGACTTGCTAAGCTTTGCAAATGGGCGAACCACCACGACCCGGCCGCCTACCGCTTTGTAAACCACGTCACTCACCGCTGCGTCGAATTCGGGTGTGCTATCCGAAAATGGATTTGCACACAGTGAGCCCAGGGCCAGCACGTCTACGTGATTGAACACACACCAGACGGCGGCCTTGGTGATCAAGAACAAGTTGCGGCCGGGCAAGTACACGGCCTCGTCTGGGCTATTCGCATCGGGAACACCGTGTCCCGTCGTGCCCCAATGTTCGCCATAAATATCGCACACCGGAAGATCGAGCACCGTGAGCCGCCGCAGTTTCAGGCAGCCGATTGCCTGCAAGTAGCGACCGAGATGCTCCAACTCGGTTTCCTCCCAAATCAGGCCACCGCGCACAAATAACGGAAACACTTCCGTGTGATTCTTGCACAATTCGGAGACCAACACCGCACTGTCAACCCCGCCACTGACAAGGGCCGCAGTTGTTCGAGCATGGTGATCGACGATCATGGAGCCATTCTAAGACGGGAAGGTGCGTTTTGCAGCGTGAGTCTCTGCCAAAACCCGCGAGCTAATCGGGTTCGGAACTTGGCTGACCCCGCGAATGAAATGAATCCCTCGCGATGGATCCGGCGAGGGCAGGGTCAGCCAAAAGGAGCCCGTCAATGACGACCACACTCTGGTGCAGTTCAGCGGTCGCTCGCACGTGGGCCAAGCTCACTTGAACCAAAGTTCGCTTGGCAGTCATCACGTGGACATGATCAAACTTTCCGCGTCGCCACCACCAACGCAAGGGCTTGAGCTAGCGTCGGGTTATTCTCCCTGGCCAGTTGCTCGAACATGTCGAGAGTCATTGATGAAGCTGGCAGGTCGATCTTCGACCCCGCCGTGCTCGACCTTGGTCGGGTCGGAAACCCAACATACTCTCCGAGGCAGTTACCGAATTCCCATAAGATTGACGAACCTCAACGAGTGCCCGTTTCGGCCCGTACCCGGGCGAGATACCTATCCGGGTCTCGTTGCGCCTTCTTGGCACAGGCCGGCGAACAAACGAATATCGGCTCGCCTTTAATCGTGACCGTGACCGGCGCCCCGTTGCTTCCCAAGGAATCACCTGAAACGGGGCAAGTGAGTTGCGGATTGGTTCGACTCGTTCCAACCACCGACGTCCGAGCCGTGTGATGAGCCAACGATTCAGGATGATCGGGCAATTGCGACTGTTGGTAGTCGCTCGAAAGTCCGGACGGTCTTCCCAAGGTAGGTCCCGCCGGTTTTCTTGCCGCCTGCGAGTTGCGTCGCCCGGAAAAAACGCCCCCGCCCCCGCGGCACCCGACCAATACGAATGACCCCAGAATGACAGCCACCGAGATTTGAAATCGCTTGCTCCGAATCATACCAATCCTCCTTCCGAATCGTTACGTCTCAGTCTGTTTGCCGTTTCTGTTGAATCGACACGGCTCAGTCGGCCTTCAACACTGAAATATACAACGCCAAGAAACCAAGGCGCCGCAACCTCGAGAATTGCAAGTCGCTCAAGCCGGCAGAATGGAACCAACAAGGATTGGCTTCGGAGTTCCCTCGCCTTCTACGAATTGCCCAGCCGGAAAGGTTGGCCCAAGTGCGTCTCCTTCCGTTAGTTCGTGCATCTTTGGCTGCCCTCTGCCCTTTCTGAGGACGTTGCAAAACCGCCGCAAGTTCGCTAGCGTGAGGCACCGCGCCGAAGTGGCGAAATGGCAGACGCGCTGGATTCAAAATCCAGTTCCCTTAACGGGAGTGAGGGTTCGACTCCCTCCTTCGGCATTCGGGCCAGTTCAAGTTTGGGAGGGACCAAGATGGAGCAGCAAGTAGTTGAACAGTTTGCTCGAGGTGTCGGGCTGATCGGTTATGCGATCGAGGGTCTCACGCCGGAGGAGTTGCGGGCGCGGCCGGGGCCGGGTGAGTGGAGTACTGCCCAAGTAGTCATGCACCTTTTGGACTCCGACTTGGTGGCGACCTATCGCATGAAGTTGGTGATCGCGGAAGACGCGCCGACCCTGATGGCGTACGACGAACAAAGATGGGCGGCGCGGCTGCACTATGAGGATCAGCCGGTGGTTACCGCTGTTGCCCTGTTCGATTTGAATCGCCGGCAAATGCTGGAGATCCTGCGTCGGCTCGACGCTGCGGCGTTTCAGCGTTTCGGAAATCACACGGAACGCGGTCGTGAAACTTTGCTCGACGTTGTCCGCGTCTATGCAAACCACCTCGATCACCACTTGAAGTTCATCTACGAAAAGCGTCAGCGACTCGGCCGGTCCGTCACGCCACGGTACAGCCAATAATTCTCACAACCGTTGGCGATCCTCAGCGACGCTTAATGCTGTCGTCGATGTCATGCGGCGCTGGGGCTTTTCGGAGCGCTTCCACGTATGCACTGGGCAATCGCTCGTTGGTCCACCAGCGTGGCTGCTCGGTGTACACCCAGACATATGCATCACTGGTCCGCAAGGCCGAGTGGACGGAGTATTCGAACTCGGCGGGCGTGAGGTGGTTCTTCGAGAAGTCCGCCAGATCCCATCCGAACTTGCGCCAGTTGTAATCCATCCAGATTCCGAACCCGGCTCGCACGTGGCGTCGGTATTTTTCCGGATTGGCAGTCCAAGCGACGGATTGCTCGCGAATCGTGTCATAAGCCTTGACGAATTGTTCGTGTCGCTTGTTCGGATAGGACGATTCCCATGCATCCACGATCGTGGTGCGATCGGAACAGGCATCGAGCAGGCCGTCGAGGAAATCGGCGAGCAGGCCGTAGTGGCTTTCGGAACGGTCCTTCGACTCACCTTTTGGTCTCGTGATGGAATAACCGAACGTCAGGAGAATTGTGATGTCGGGGAACTCTTTGTTGACTGTTCGCATCCATTGCCGGCCGCGCTCACGCACCTGTGCTTGGTATTCTGCGAACGAACGAGAGTCCCGATGCTTTTGTTGACGGAAGTCGAAGAGTGCCGAATTGTATTGCTCGACGTCGAACATGAATCCCTTGGTCAGGCCCTGGCGGGCAATTTTTGCGACGACCTCAAAGTTGTTGAGAACAGTTGGCCAAGCGTCATCATCAAACCAATCGACGGTTCCGGGAGTGACGTTGACTCGCAGGAACCGGTCGTTGAGCCTATGGAATTCGGTCGCTCTCAAGTCGCGGATGGCCTGCCCGAATTCCGAAATCTCAAACTTGCGGCTGCCCCATATTTCCCAGACAGGGTTCACGCCCTGGTCGGTGTTCGCGTGAAACACAAATCCGTCGAACGGGAGCTGTTCCATCCGATCGATGTTTTCGCGAATGAACTTGGTGTCCGGCTCATCCCAGCCCCATTCGATTACTCGCTTGCCACGCAGTGGGTTTGCGGCGGCGGGTCGTTTCTCGGTCGAGCGAGTCGCACTCGTGGGCAACTTCTTGAATCGCAGAAAATAGGATTCTTTGAAGATGTCCACTTCCTCGACGAACTCAAAGCCGGTCGCTTCGATCTCGCTGGTGAAAGTCTCTTGGCCGGCCCGCACGTGGTCCAGAATCCAGTTGGAGCTGACGCCCTCGGTACGGCTGAACTCGACCAGGATGAGTTGTCCGCCAGGCCGCAGAGCCTTGTGGATCGATTGCATGGTCTTTTCGGGGAACTCAAAATGGTGATAAGTATCGCAGATGAACGCCAGGTCGATCGAATCTGCCGGAAGTTCGACCGATGCTGCCGTACACTCAACCCCGGTCACGTTTTTCAGGCCCTGTTCCCTGCACGTGCGGTCGATGAGTTCAATGAATCTCTTTGAGATGTCCACGGCGTAGACGCGTCCCTCTGAGCCGACGATTGGTGAGATCATTCGCGTGAACAGGCCCGTTCCCGCACCGATGTCGGCGACAGCAGTTCCCTTCTTGATCTTGCAGGCGGCGACAACCCCAACACGCTTGTCGAAAACTTCCCGCCCTTCCCGTTCAAACCGCTCGATGAATTCGGCCGGGTTTGGATTTTCGAATTGCTTGTTGATTCCCGGCTGAACGCTTTTTTCTTGGGCACGCGTTTGGTCTGGCCTGCCTGGCAAGAGGCCGAGCAACACAAGCCACAAGACCAATTTGCCACGGCAAGGTGTGTTCATGATGTATCCCCAGGGGTAGAGTGAGAGGCGGGCAACAGTCGTGCGGTTGGAGAAAATGATAGGCGACACGTTGGCATGTTCGCAATGCTGGATGGTTTGGAGTTCCGGTAAAGCATGAAAGCAATCAAGTATGCGGCTGGCACACTGCTGTTTCGCTTTGTCGAAAATTCGCTCGAAGTGCTGCTGGTCCATCCGTCGGGCAACTACAATCGCCGTGCCCCATGGAGCATCCCAAAGGGGGAGCTGGACGATGGCGAAGAGCTGGAGGCGGCGGCCCGACGCGAAACTTGGGAAGAAACCGGCGTTAGGCCCAACGATCTGTTTGCGATCGGCCACATCGACTACTCAAAAAGTCGCAAACGAGTCCACTGTTTCGCCGGCCGCGCACCGGCCGAGGCCCAGCCTCGATGTGCATCCTGGGAGGTCGACCGAGCCGAATTCCTGGCCATCGAGCAGGCGAAAAAAGTGATTCACCCGGATCAAGCACCCTTCCTTGATCGTCTCATTGAATCCTTGAAACTCTCAGCCTCCGGCTAGGCTTGCGAAGCAGCCGATGCCTTTCTACGATCACTTGTTGCTTAGACCACCATGCGCCAGCATCATCCACGAAGGAAACCAATGCACATTCGCCGGCCAGGGCACCGCCTTTTCGTCACGTTCGTATTCCTACTCTTTGTAACTCGCACAACCTCCGCGTTCGCCGAGGATCGCGGTTTTGTGAATCGCGTTTACCGAGACGAGACCGGTTCGCACAAGTACGTTGTGTTTGTTCCTCACAATTACACCCCGGAAAAGACCTGGCCCGTGATTCTCTCTTTTCACGGGGCCGGTGAGCGGGGCAGCGACGGGAAATCACAAGTGAATGTGGGCTTGGGTGCTGCCATCCGTGTACGCGAGCAGTCGTTTCCGTTTATCGCCGTGTTTCCCCAGTGCGAAGACCTGGCAGTCCCCGCACGGCAAGGTTGGCTTCCACAGGCAATCGATGGCCGGCGGGCCTTGGCAATACTGGCGGAGGTTGAAAAGTCTTTTCGCACGGACGAGGACCGCGTGTACCTGACCGGTGTGTCCATGGGTGGCTTCGGCGCGTGGGCACACGCCGCAGCCGACCCGGATCGCTGGGCCGCGGTCGTGCCCATCTGTGGCGGCGCCGATGCGGATTGGGCGGCAAAACTCGTCCATCTACCCATCTGGTGTTTTCATGGTGCAATCGATCGCGTGGTCCCGACCGACGAATCGCGGCAGATGATCGCCGCACTCAAGAAGGGCGGCGGCAATCCGCGATTCACGGAGTTTCCCGGTGTCGGGCACAATGCCTGGGACATTGCTTACCAGAGCGAAGAACTGTTCGCCTGGCTGCTCGCCCAACGGCGCGGCGTGCGGCCAACGAGTCATGAAACGCCGCAGGAATTCGTGATTCCGAAGCCAATGCCTGAAGCCGTCGAAGGTCCGTTTGTTCCGGCCCTGGAAGTACCTCGTGCGGTTTTGGTACGGCTCGGTAATGAAATGCTGGCCGCCATTGGCGATTCGCTGCCGCATGTGATTCCTGCCGATGCACTGAGCGGCACGATGCCCGACGTTCATCAGACGACGAATTCAGAAGGCCGGACGCTCAACGTGCAGCTTCGCGGGATCAGCTACAACGGGCGAGTCAGCCGGGCGGTCATCGAGGCACGTGGGAACGACCGGATCGTCGTGACCGTTTCTGTCCGCGATGTGAAACTCATCGTCAACCGAACTTATGTGTCGGGCGACGGCATCTCCGCGACGGTAGGCCCTCTTCAGATGGTCTTGGGCCATCGTGAAGACCTGCCGGTGGCGTTCGAGGTTCGGCCGGTTGTGGAAGAGCGGCGGCTGCGACTCAAATTACTAGCGACCCAATTTCGGCTGCCGCCGGACAATTGGCGAGTCGATTGGCCCGAGTGGGTTCACGCTTCGGGCGCGTTTGTTACCGACGATCGAGTGGCGAGCGGATTACGAAGCGGCCTGTACAACGATCCCGGCCGGATTGAACGAGAAGTCAAAGCCGCGGTGCCGCGGATGCTCGAACAACTGGAGAATCAATTTGCGCTCGAGCGCATCGACCAGATTGTCGCGGCCCTGTGGCCGCTGCCGGTGTACAAGCCGCGCCTGAAGACCTGGCCATCCGAGATCCGCGTCGACGAATCCGGGGCGACAATTGCCCTGGGAGTTTCCGTGGCGGCATTCGATCCGCGTTCGGCACCGCCGCAGCCGAAGGTCTTGGAGTTGGCCGGTAATGAAAATGACATCGACGCCATGTCGGGTGAACAGTTCCGTTTCGGCGTCGCGCTCGGCCTGATGGAACCTCTTTCGTCAGTAGTCGTCGCCGAAGAATCGGCACGTGCACACATCTCTGACATGCCGCTGAAAAATCTCCACGCACTAAGCGACGCGACGACTCTCGCGGAGATAGTGCCGGAATTGAAGCGGCACCCGGGCGCGGCCATTCGCGCGGAACTCCAAGTTGCCCGCCCGATCAAATTTCATCGCGGCGAATCTGAGTCAGATGAGTCCGTCATTTTTGAATTGCCCAAAGTGAATTGCCTGATCGCCGTGCAAAAGGCGGCGCCGGCTCGCGGAACAAAACCGGAAGCCGCGAATTGGGTGCCGTTCCTAAATATCGAGTTTGGTCTTCGACATGCCGCCAAGCCGTCGCTCAGTTTGCCCACGCCGAGCACGCGCATGCTGGTGATGAACTGGCAAGGCCACGCAACCATCGACGTTCAGGCACGTTTTGACCCAGGCTACTCGCCGCGCGATCAGCGTGTGGACAAAGTGCGGATCAGTGAAATACTCGCCGCCGCCTGGCGTGAGTGGACCGAAACGGGAACGCTCGCAAGCGTGTCGCTAGAGGATTTCGACGTCGGGTTTTCTAAATTGCGACATGAACGATTGAACTGGACTGGAAGTTATCTGACCTCCACGTTTGGCCCGGCGGGTATGACGATCAAAAACCAAACGCAACAACCGGTCGCTTACGAAATCAAGGGACCGTATAGTGCGTGGGGCGGGCCGTACACGCTGGAACCGAACCAGGAGCATCAGTTCCCCGTTGCATACCCGGTCACCTGCCGTTTCCGTGGCAATCAGCAAAAGGAATACACGCTGCCGGCCGGTTCGCAATTCGAGTTTCAAGCCACTGAGGGGCCGGGTCTCGACCTCTATGCCTCTCGCGACGAACCCACTTCAGGAACGCAACAGGCTTCGTTTGAAGAGAAAGCAAAATAGCTCACCGCGGGCTCCTACCGCAACGAACTGAGATACTCCAGCAAGTCGGCAACTTGCTGGGCGGTCATGTCGCGCAGGAGCAGGTCCGGCATCAGCGAGAGTCGCTGCGGCACGAGTTGCTCAATTTGCTTCGGCGGAATGCGAAATACTTTGTCTTGGGCGTCTTTGATGACGACTTCGTGCTCGTCTTTATTCAGCAGGAGGCCGGTCACTGTGCGGCCGTCGTTGGTTTCGACGAGATGAGTGACGTACTTGGGGTCGATCAGCTTCGACGGTTCGAGCAGGCTCTCCAGCAGTTGAGCGCGCGTGAGTTTCTTGCCGATCGTCGTCAGATCTGGCCCGACTTCCTTGCCATCCGTTTGGATGCGATGACAGTTCTTGCACGATACGTTCGCCGTCTCGAAGAAAATGCGTTTGCCACCTGACGGATCGCCGGTCAACGAGAGGATTTGTTCTGGTTTCACAACGCTGCCCAGCCGCTTGACGCGCTGTTCGAGTGGAAGAAATCGCTCGAACAGGTCGCGAACGCTCACATCGTCGTGCCGCGTTGCTTTTCCAATTGCAAGGGAGGCTGCCGGTGCCGGTATCTCGTGGCGATCGATCAACCGCATCAACATCAAAGCACCGCTCGTCGATGACAACAGGCGATCCACGGATTTGGTCTGGTCCGTCGAGGGTTCCTTCGCACGAAGCCGATCCAGATCGGCCGCATCTTCAACACGTAGCTTTGCCCCGGCTTCGTTGCCTGCGGTTTTGCCGCCAGCGTCTTGGGGCAGTTGCCGGAGCCAGTCGTTGATCAAATCGACCCCTGCGCGGTCAACCTCCGTCGACCCAATGTGTGGCATGCGTCCCCCGCCGAGCTTCGCCATGCGATACAGCAGCACCGATCGAAACGGGTCACCGGGCGCGATGACCTGAGCGGCGTGGATGCCAAATGTGCCTTGCGTGGGCCGAGCGCCTACCATGTTCGTCTTACCTAGCGGCAGGTCGTAGTGCATGTGCGAAAGGACCGACCCGCCTGCGTGCATGCGGTGGCAGTGAGCACAGTTGACCTGCAAGTACGCACGGGCTCGGCCGTCTAACCCCGCGATCGCCTCGTGTGGATTGGCGAGCCGCGGTCGGTTCTCTGTGGGCACGGACTTCTCGATTAGCCGAATGTGCGCAAACGTGTCGAGCTGCGACGCCGTCACACCACCGTAGTCGTGGTCTCGGTTCAACTGTGGCGTGTTGAATGCCAGCGCCGGCCCGGACCATTTGTTGTGGCAGCGCTGGCACTCGGCGCGGCCGGCGAATCGCCACACCTGCTCGCGTTTTCCTCCGGTCGCGTTGGGGTCAGCGATCTCGAAGGTGCGTTCCGCACCACCAGCGTCCAGCAATGTGGCGTTCGACTGCGCGTCGTTCCATTGAAAGGTGTACGGCATCCACTCGCCGCCGTCGAAATGCAGAATTTGCGTCTCTACTCGCCGCCTGCTAACCGGATCGCCGTGCCGCATGTCGAGCGAAAGAGTCTTCACGAGCACGGAATCTTTCGGAAACGTCCATGTTGTCCCTTCGGCCTTGATCGACAATTCGTTTGGCACAGCGACAAATCGTTCTGTCGCAGCGTGGTCCGCCCAGGGTTCCGCGTTGATTGAGTAGGGGATGACTCCCGGCGCCGGCGACTGCCGGATGACGGATGAGAAGAGTCCGCCTTCGCTGAGCATTCGCGGAAAAGCGATAGGCTGGTTTTGCCGAGGGTTCGGCACGAGTCGGTGGATCGTTCCGGCCGTGTGATCCAGCACATAAAACTCGCCGTCGCGATCCTCGCCGAAACCGACGACGCGGTGCGTCGTGTCGGCGATTTCGCGATGGTCGACTACGCGCCCGTTCTCGTAGCGGAAGCCCCAGAATTTGCCCGTGTCGTAGTCGCTGTAGATGTGAGTGCCGTGGAGTTCCTTGAGCCGCGACCCGTAATACGTCAGCCCATCGGTGATCGACGAGGACTCCGAGTGCGGATGGTCGATTGTCGGCGGCAAGATCGGCGTCGGCCCGCGCGGCCATTCCGGGTTGGTCGGCTGCCGGCCCTCCATCACGCCCCATCCATAGTTGCCCCCACGCTCGACGCGATACAGCATCTCCCACAATTCCCAACCGACATCGCCCACCCACAGGTCGCCCGTCCTGCGATCGAAACTCATGCGCCACGGATTGCGTAGTCCATACGCCCAAATCTCACCGCGAGTATTTTTCAGATCGACGAACGGATTGTCAGCCGGGATGCGGTAGTTCTTATTCTCATCGGCATGGTCGACGTCAATTCGCAAAATGGAGGACAGCAAGTCGCTGTTGTCCTGTCCGGTCTTCATGGTGTCCGGCGGGTTCGGTCCGACGCCGTCGCCCGTGGAGATGTAGAGGCAGCCGTCTGGCCCGAACTTTAGGCAGCAGCCGTTGTGGCCACCGGACAACCACGTGATCATCGTCGTTTCAGTCGTCACGTCGATCGTCGGCGGGTCCGTGTCGGCCATGCGAAACCGCACCACGTGCGTTCCATCCGGCAGGTCGGCCTTTTTGATGTAGCAGACGTAGCAGTAGCGGTTCCGCTCGAAATCCGGGTGAAACGCGAGCGCATACACTTGAAGCACGCCGGGAATCGCCTTGGCGAGGTCAATTACCAAGTCTGCTGTCTGCACATCGGGCTTGTTCGGAATCGAAAATATTTTGCCCGATTGTTCAACCACGAACAGGCGATCGCTTCCCGGAGCTGACGTGATGTCGAGACATTCGTGGAACTTGATCGCGGGAAAAACGCGTTCGGTTACGTACGGCAGTGGCTGGTCGGGCGATCCGGTGATACGCGACGTCGTCCACGCCACTCGTTTTTCGATGCCGACCCTCGGCGGGTCAGCCGTCGCCCGGCCTCGTGATCCAAACGGCAGCAGGGACGCCAACGTCAGCGTGGCGACGATCTTCGCGATGTTGTTTGATACCATTTGGCGGATCTCAGTGGTTCATGGCGTGGCAAGGCACATTCACGGCAGTAACTGGATACACGACGGGCTGGGCATGGAGATCGGCTCGCCAACCGATTTCAAGCTGCCAGTCTTGGCGTCGATGCGGAACACTGCGACGTTGTTGCCGGGCATGTTCGCGCACAGCAGCAATGTGCCGTTCGCCGCAATCGCCAGATTCTGCGGGCCTTTGCCGAGGCTCGGCTCAATTCCCATCAGCGTCAGCCGACCGTCCTCGCCGATTTCGTACGCAGCAATGCTGTCGTGGCCGCGGTTCGTGCCGTACAGAAAGCGGCCGTTCGCCGTAATCTTTAGGTCGGCGCAATAGCTTGTACCGGTAAAGTCCGCGGGTAGCGTGCCGATCGTCTGCCGCTTGGTAAGTGTGCCCGACGCGGCGGCGTAGTCGAACATCGTGACCGAGTTTTTCAACTCATTGATCACGTAAATGTGCTTGCCGTTCGGAAGAAACGTCAAGTGACGCGGACCGGCGCCAGGCGGAGTCTTGGCAAACGGCGGCTCGTTCGGCGTGAGTTTCGCCGTCGCCGCGTTCAGCCGGTAACCAAGCACCTGATCGAGGCCCAGATCGGCGGCGAAGGCGAACCGGTTGTCAGGACTGACCACGATCGAGTGCGCAAACGGCCCTTTCTGCCGGGCAGGATCGACGCTCGATCCGGCATGTTGGTGAAACGAAGCGGCTTCGCCCAGCGAGCCGTCCGCATTCACTGGCAGCGAAGCCACGCTTCCCGTCGAGTAGTTTGCGACCAGCACCGTCTTGCCAGTCGCGTCGATGTCCAGGTAGCAGCTCGCCGAGCCGCGAGTGGACTGGCGATTTAACAGACGCAATCGGCCGGTTCGGCCTTCGATCGCATAGGCAGCGACTTGCTCCGGTTCCTTGCCGCCAAACGTCTTTGCGTTTATCGAATACAGGAACCGCTGGTCGCGCGACACGGCCAGGAAAAACGGGTGCTCGACGTCCGTCGTCCGATGAATCGGTTTAAGGGTGCCAGTCGCCGTGTCAAGCCGATAGGCGTGGATTGCCCCCTTGTCTCCCGGCTCAAAGGCAGAAATAAAGACTACCGGGTCATCCGCCCCCGCCGATTGAGCCGTCGTGCCGAACACCGCTCCGGCCAGGAAAGGGACAATGAATTGCATTGGATGTCGAGCCATTGTGTTCTCCCAACAATGCGGATCGCGCGTGTCGCGCTGCTCGACGTGAAACCGGTGAACCTGCTGCCACTTTTCGCCATCGTTGCTTCGCAGCACGATGATCGACGCTGTCGGATGAACCATGTGGCCGTCGGGGCAACTGCGAAACGTAAGATAAAGCTGCCCGCGAAATCGGCACATGTCGGTAAACGCATTGTGTTCGCCGTTATGAAACACGCGCCGCACCGATGACACAGTCACCCGAGGCGAATCGTCGCCTGCAACCACAACTGCGTTCACGGTCATGACCATGCACGCAAACAAAATGTAGTTTGTTCGGCACATCCTGCTGAACTTCATTCCTGCCGAGCTGCACTCGTATTTGCAAACCCCACAACTTCCGTCCAATGCGAGAGGCGGGAGTTGAACCCGCACGGGTTTCCCCACAGGATCCTAAGTCTGAAATCGCCTCATTTCGTCAGGCTTGGCCTTGCATCGAGCATGCGTTGGAAAGTCCAACGGAGCATCGTGTTGCCGCAAAAACGAAGCTCAACTGCATTATAAGCACATTGGCCTCAAATGGCCAATTCTGCCCCCCCGTTGCCCCCCGAGAACAGACTCCTTTTCGCTCTCCAATAGGAATGAACGTACCAGTGGGGCAATCAGGACATGGCTGCTCCGAACAATAGTAGAGCAGACGACCCAGTTGCGAGATTGTCTTCGTTATGGTCAAACCTCGGAGCCGTGGCGCGTTGAGCTGGTGGTCTGCAGCAGGTTCCATGCGTCACGCCGAAGTGGCCGACCGCCGCCAAAGGAAGTGAAAATGCGTAGGCCCAAGAAGACGAAACACGCGAAGTTGATTCCGCGCCCGGAATCTGACGAGATTGCCAGGGCGATGGAAAAGTGTCTGCCGCTCGCAATTCCTTGGTCTGGGCCGGTCTTTCGTTCCGTGTCGCCCGAGTACGCGAACACGACCGATTTGGTGTCCGGCATCGGCAGCAAAACGAACGGAGCGAGATACACGCCGAGACGCGGTTTTCCAAGTGTCTACGGCAGCCTTGATCCTGATACCGCAATGACGGAGGCCCTGGCCTTTCATCGACGTGCAGGTATTCCCGTTGAGCAAGCGATGCCTTGCGTGTTCGTTTCAATCCGTGTCGAGGTGCAACGGATACTTCCACTCACGGATGGCCACGTCCGCAGCGTGTTGCGAATATCGCATCGCCGGCTTATCGAAGAGCCATGGCAACACGAGCAAGACCACGGTCGAGAGGCACTCACGCAGGCCGTCGGACGGATCGCACGCGAGCTTGGCCTGGAGGGACTGCAGGTGCCGTCAGCGCAGGGAACTGGGCAGAATCTCGTGGTCTTTCCAGACAGGCTCTTGCCGGGAAGCCGCCTGAAAATCATCAATCCGGGGAAGCTACGGAGCCGATAGTCGTCAATGGGATATGCAAAATTGCATGTAATAGTGCTTGCATTCCGCCGGCAGCGTGGTAAGATTTAATGAGTGATTCTCGCAGAAGTCCACATTCGAGGGTGCAGTCATGGCAACGCTCGTCCGGGGGGCCAGAAAGCGGCGGTCCCAAAGCAAGGCAGCGGTCCAGGCCCCAACGTCGGTCGGAGACACACCATCGCAGGTGCGCCAGAAACTCGGTATGACCCGCAGTAAGTTCTCGCGAATGACCGGCCTGTCGGAACGGACGCTTGCGAGTGTGGAAAGCGGCAAGCAGATCGGCGAGGCAGGAGTGCGCCGGCTTCGCGAAATGGATCGGCTGCGGGAACGGCTCGCTCGCGTCATGAAGCCGGAGTTCATTCCCCAATGGCTCGAAGCCCCGAACGAAAGCTTCGGCGCCCTTAAGCCGATCGAGGTCCTCGAACGTGGCGAAATCGACCGCATTTGGACGTTGCTCTTCCACCTTGAATCCGGGACTCCGACCTGACGCTTTTCCCGGTGAAGCATTCCAAAGCCGCGAACCGTTAGGACGTGCTATCCTCATGGGCAGCCCGCCCGCATGCAGGTCACCAACGACAACTTCGGTCCGCTCATCGCGTATCTCGTTCCGGGGGCCACGGCGCTGCTCGGCTTCAGCCAATTCTCGCCTACGCTGCGGAGTTGGTTCGCCACGACACCGGCCAACGCGCCAACGATCGGCGGCTTCCTTTACCTCACCGTCGCGTCCGTGGCCGTCGGGATGATCGTCAGCGCGGTCCGTTGGGCGGTCGTGGACACGCTGCACAGCATGACTGGGCTCCCGCTCCCGCCGCTCAACTTCTCCCGCCTGGGAAAGAACGTCGAGGCGTTTGGCCTGCTCATCAAGATTCACTACGAACATTTTCAGTTCCACAGCAATATGCTGGTTGCAACTGCCATCGCGTACATTTGCTACCGAGTGAAGCTCGGGGGCATTGGGCCGCTTGGTTCGTACGACCTGGCGTTCGTCGGATTGGAAGCCGTTTTCTACCTCACGTCGCGCGACACGATAAAGAAGTACTATGTCCGCAGCCAGCAGTTGCTCGCGGGGACGAGTAGCGATTGTCCGCCCGCAACGCCCGTGGGTGTCCAATGCACGCTGGACACGAGCGGCGTTACAAACGCTTGCGCAACTCGCCTTCGAGCCGGTTCACAAAGTCAGACAGACTGACACCGAGGGCCTGGCAGATCGTCTTGAGCTGAATCACGTCTAGGCGGCATTCACCGCGCTCGCACTTGCTGACAAACGACTGGGATTGCTTCAGCTTCTTTGCCAGTTCAACCTGGGTGATTCCTGCCTGCTCACGTGCTTCCCGTATCAGGCGTAGCAAGACCCCGTACTCGCGCGTGTAGATCGATTTTTCCATTCGGCACTTGTCTTTCGGTGTGCCGGATGGTAGAGTCTGAATTGGAATATTCCAAAGCAGACTAGGCCACTTTTGCAGTTCAAGGTTTTGTTTTCAGAAGGAGGTGAATCATGGCGAACGGAGGTCATCCGAAGACCGGTCCGAAGCCGAAGGGAACGAAGCCCTCGGGGCACGCCGGCACAAAGCAGAGTAAGGCCGTCAAGAAGACATAGCCGCATTCTGCGAGATCGTAAAGTCGCCAGCCTGGCCGCGGGCAGGACACCCGGCCAGGCTCGGATTGTTTCTGGGTCAATTCTGCCTGCAAGACCTTGCCGGCGGATGACACATCACAGGGCCGGCCCGCAATGCCATGGACGGCCCTCGCTCGACTCGCCGATCTCTGTAGTGCTAGCATCGATCCATGTCGGAATCGGCAAGAAAAGCCAAGGTCATCACCGTCATCAACCTCAAAGGCGGCGTCGGCAAGACGCACACCGTCTGGATGTTTGCGGCGGTCTGTGAAAGACGAGGGAAGCACATTCTGGCCGTGGATCTCGACACGCAGGCAAACCTGACGAACTCTTTCACACCTGGGCCCTCCAACAAGCCCGGCGTTGACGTACTGTTCGCCCCCGCCGGCGATACTATTCCGCATTATGTAGATCAAGCTACGGCCTTCGCATCCATCAGTCTTGTTCCGGCAGGGCCGCGGCTGTCGCGTTTTGACGTGAGTGATCAAGCTGAGTGGGAGCGGTCTGAGTTGCACTTGGCCCTGGTAGAACCCACCGACCGCTGGCGATGCCGATACGACTACGTTGTCTTCGACTGCCCGCCGAGGCTCTCGGTCGTCAGCTTCGCGGCCCTGTGCGCGTCGGACTACGTGATCATTCCGCTGGAAGCTGCCGACTGGGGTGCCCAGGGGATCTTGCAAGTCACAACAGCCATCGAGTACGTGCAGGGACGCCACAATCGTGATTTGCACTTGCTTGGGTATCTCGTGTCAAGGTTCAAGCGGGCACGGTCATTCCAACAGAGCTATCTGGCCCAGCTTCGTCAACGCTTTGGCGAACTGGCCTTTGACACGTTGATCCCGGATCTGGCACAGTTTGAACAGAGTGTCTGCGCCCGCATACCCATCACCCGCCACGCTCCGCGAAGTCGAGCGGCAGGCATCGCCCGAGAATTCTTCATCGAAGTTGAGGAGCGAATTGCGAAGCAAGAACGAAGTCGCATTGGAAGCTGCCAGGAGTTCATTCAGCCGGCCATCACCTCTGCCGCTTGAGGCCGCTGGCTCCTCGGACCCGTCACACGATGGCCGGCACAAGCTGCCGGGGGCCTTTCTGATCGAGCTTCGCCGCATCCGGCCGGATGAGTCACAACCGAGACGCATACGCAATGAACTGGCCCAACGCGAATTGACAGACAGCGTGAAACGGCTTGGCATCATTCAGCCGATCACAGTGCGTTACGTGCCGGGCCAGGACATCTACCGAATTATCAACGGCGAGCGTCGATTTGAGGCAGCAAAGGCAGCGGGACTTCCCGAGATTCCTTGCTGGGCGCAGACGCCAAAGAGTGAGGAGATTCTGCTTCGGCAGCTCGTTGAGAACTGGCAACGGGCAGACTTGCACCCGTTCGATCTCGCGGACGCCTTGCTGCAACTTCGCGAAGCCGGTGGCTACAGCCAGAAGGTGCTGGCCCAGGTGACCGGGAAATCCGAAGTCGAGATCTCCAAGCTGTTCTCGCTGCTGAAGCTCAGCCCTGCCGCCCAACAGATGGCGCGAGCCGATTCGACAGGCATGCTCACGAAGCGCCACTTGCTCGAAATCGTCAAGCTTCCGTCCGCCGATCAACAAGCATTTCTGCAGCTCGTCGCGGATCAGCGCCTCACGGTTGCAGAGACGGAACAGGCGGTCGCGAAACGGCGAGCCGATGCCTCCGGCACTAAACGTCGTGGTCCTCCACTCACCGTGAAACGGTACATGACGAGAAATGCGACGGTGACGTTCACCTTCCGGCGCCGGTCGATTTCGACCCAGGACATGCTGGATACTCTCGCTGAGGTGCGGGGACAGATCGACGGACAAGACGAGCAGGCCGGTAACACCGGCTCTGTCGCTCGTACGTAGGTTCCGTTCAATTTGAATACCCGATCGGCTTTCGCATGCGGAAAAAGCGGCGGGTTTCCCTGGGGAAAGTCGTCGCCTTGCATGATTCTTCACCCCTACTGCTATCATGTCCGCCGCGTGACTGGACCCGAAGCCCACCGTCGGCCAGAGCACCTTGGTACGGCCCGCGTCCAAAGGAGTCGCGCACGCCGTGGCCTCGCCCAGCTCACTCTCGTCGAACACGCACTCTGCCCGCTTGACGATCACCTTTCGCTCCGCGAGGGCCTCGCATTCGACACCGGGTATTTCCACGCCGACAAGCACAGCCACGCCAAGTTCACGAAGGTGACGGTATCTGCCCGCTATGGGCTGTCGGCCGCCGACGAGTTCTACTTGTGGGGACTTCTGGCACTCACGTTCGCGCAGCCAAACCCGTCAATCGAGTATTGGGCCACGCCCCACTTCTGTTTGAAACAGCTCGGCTGCCTCAGTCCAAATTCAAAAGGCGGAGCCAACTACGCCCACTTCCGAGCTGTCATCAGGCGGCTTGCCGGTGTCACCTACCGTTGCGAGCAGTTCTACGATCCGATCCGTCGCGAGTTCCGCGACCGCGGGTTCGGATTCCTGAGCTACGACTTGCCGCTCCGTGACGATTCTTCACGCGCCTGGCGGCTCGTCTGGAATCCGCTCTTCTTCGAGTACTGCCGGGCCACGGCCGGCAAGCTCTCGTTCGACCTGCCGCTCTACCGGTCGCTCGACTGTGCATCGCGGAGGATGTTCCTTCTCCTGCACAAGATCTTCTACCGCCGCGAAGAGTCGCCACGGTTCGACGTGTGGCACCTCATGGTCCACTCGCTTGGCTTCTCACCGGGGGTCGAGATGCGAAACCTCAAGGTCAAGCTCGTACGCATCGTAGAAAGACTGCTTGAGCAGCGTGTCCTGCGTATGCCACCGGGCGTGACCAATCCCAAGCACCTCTTCGAGAAAAAGGGCACCGGTTCGTACGCGGTTCGCTTTCACCGAGGGGCGTACTTCGAGAAGCCTGAGCCTCTTACCGTGCGTCCGACACCGACTGTCACCGGCTCACCGCTCTATGACCCGCTGCACACGATTGGCTTTTCCGATGCCCGAATTCGCTCGATTCTTCGCGCATACAAGCCGTCGCTCGTCCAGCTTTGGGCCGATATCACGCTCGCCAAGATCGAGCACGAGGGACGCGAAAGTTTCACCCGATCGCCCGAAGCGTTCTTCATGGACAGCCTCAAACACGCCGCCGCGGGCCGCCGCACGCCGCCGGACTGGTGGCGCGAGGTCTGTAGGAAGGAAGCACGCAGACGACTGGACGAAGAACAACGTCAAGCCAGCCAGTCGCTCAGCTTCAACGAATACCGAGACGCTTGGTCAAAAGCTCGCAAGAGCGCCTTCAAGACGTACGTCGAGCAGGAAGTCGGGCGACAGCTCTACCGGCAGACGGTCGACATACTCACCACCGCGTTCCGGCCGCACATGGATGAGCGCGGAGCCGTCGAGCGAGCCGTCACAGAAGCAGAACGGCATTTCGAAGCCGGTTTCAGGTTCCCCGACATTGAATCGTGGCTGATGGAACACGGACACCACCGACACAAACCGTCCGGCGAGCCTTCCTGACCGGTACTGCCAACCTTCCTGGATCAGAGATCTCGATATCAAGCATGGCCGTCAAGAAGTGGAATCGACGTTGCATTCTTGATCGGTTGCCAGGTGGAACCCACGTTGCGACTAGGTGGAATCCACGTTGCATTTTCGGCGGGCCTTTTCGCACGCCCCATAACGAGATTTGGGCTTGCAGAAGCCCTTCGTCGGCAGTCGCCTTCCGCAGGAAGTAGCTGCGCCAAAGACAACAAACAAAGAGATTGTTTCTTAAGCAAATGGAACTGCGGGGCTTCGCCCCTTGGCCTGTTGTCAACTCTCTACGAACGGACAACGCCCTGAAAACCGTAACTGCTGACCCGCTTACCAGTACCTCAGCGTCACACGTTCCGTAGTGAGCAATCGTGATCGCCTTGCATTGTCGCATCGTTTCGCATTCGGTCGCCACAGCTTCAGCCAGCGAGCCAGCCGGTGACGGCTGATCGCATGGCTGATCCGTCGGCGGCCGGAGGCCGACCGGCGACGGCTCCCGCTAGCCGCGGACACGCCCCCTAGCAGGGGACGCCGCTCGCGGAGCTTCGCCCGCGAGCCCCCCGCTCTCGACACGCCCGCGATTCGTACCTCATCGACGTTGGCGGCTCAACCGGGGGGCTCGCGGGCGTTCCCCGAAGCCGTGGCCCGCAGTCGGGCGAAAGCGTCGTCGCGTGTCGAGAGCGTGCCGGCAGTTCACCGCGAGCGGCGTCCCGCACTCCTCCCGCTCCACGAGCGGGCACTGCCGCTGAGCGGGACGCCTCCGTTGCCGATCGGCAACGGTGCAGCTACTAGAAGACGGAATATCGGTCTGTCAATTCGGAACTGATTCAAGGGAACGTCATGCTGCTCACGCTCTGCGCCGCTGCTAACCGTTCTGAGGCTTCGCCGAAGCTTGAACGCTGCGATACGTAACGGACCATCGCGTCTCCTTGACGTGCCGCCCTTCGATCTCGTGTGTCCATTCCCACCGGCTCTGCCCGGTCATGACCAGTAGAGCCCGGCGTTCCAAAATCTGCGTGAACTGCTCATCGCCTCGGCGAAACAGCATTTTGGTTGTCGTTCCGAGTGAGACACCGAAGACCGTGTTGCCGAAACTTTCGGCGTCTGCGTGCGGTCCAATCCCATAGCCGGGCGGATACCAAGTGACGATTGCTTGCGCGAATTCGTCAGCGACGTATCCGCACCGTTCGCAGCATCTTTCGAGCAAAGCCCGAAGGTAATCAGGGATCGGCGGCGCCAGTGACACGGCCTTTCGGCTGGAATTGTAGTCCCAGCCGAAACACTTCATTTTGCGTTTGGCCCGCCGACCATGGACTTTCACCTCGGCGAGATCCAGTTGCTGAAACAGAGCCAGCAACTCGGCTTCCGTGGCTGGCAAGATGACTTCCGGGAAATACGAAATGCCTTCTGGAATCATTGTCGCTTCTCCTTGTCGCAAAAGGCTCGCGGGCCGACGCTGACGACTCATCTGCGTTCGTTATTGATAGATGCCCGCGAAACCATCGGAACTGACACCGACCCGGCCCGGCAAATGACGACGAGCGATCTCGACCATGCGATAGCGGTATTCCAAACTGACCGACCCGGGGTCCACGAGCGACATCGATTCGGGTAACGCCGTTTGCTTGGTTCGCCGACCGTCCGGTGTGCCGTCGCCCTCGATGAAGTGGTCGATCACCACAGCGTCGGCAAGGGCCGCGATCTGGCCGAAGAACCGATCGGGATCGTCAATCGGTAGCAGCGGCGACACGGTGACCACCGTGAAGTGGCCTGCCTGGAGCAATTGACCGCAGGCTTCCAGTCGGCGCTCGACAGGACTGGAATGGGGCGGCAATCCCGGCATCGAGTCGCGATCAGTCTCGATCGAAATGTGGAACCTCAGCTTGCACCGTGTGGCCAGTTGACCGTACAGGTCCATGTACTTCGTGACGAGGTGCGTGTGAGTTTGCAGGATCAACAGCTCCGGTGGGCTTTCGATCATGGCTTCGAGAACCGATCGCGTGATGCCGAATTGGAATTCTTGGGGCAGGAAGGGGTCGGTCGAGCTGGAGCAAAAGATCGCGAAAGATTTGCCGTTGCGATTTGCCCATCTCCGTTCAGCAGCGTGGTGCTTTAGATAGGATTCGGCCGCGTTGGTTCGCACTTCGAGGAAGCTCCCCCATTCCCGTCCCTGGGTCACGTATCGCATCGACTGGACGTAGCACCCGGCCCCGCACAGAGCGTTGCCAAAGGTGCAGCCACGATACGGCTGCAGGGAGTGCGAACTCACCTTCTTCAAGAATCCTGCCTGTGTTCGCGTCAGAATCTTTTCGACCGTAGTCTGAGTGATTTCAATTCTGTTACTGCTCATGTTTTTGACTCGCTCGACAATCATCGTACGCTCCCAGAACCACGTGCCCAAACGACGGACCCTGAATCTGTCTTGTCGGCGGCCTGATCCGCCAAATGCCGTCGCAGTCCACGGCGTTGCGATTCGATTGCTGTGCCCCTCATCCACTTGGCTCTTGTTTCACGTCTGCCTTCCGTGCCAAACGGGGCTGACGTCGAAAACCGGGCCGCGGCTGTGTCCCTTGGACAGCACCTTGTGCTGCAGTTGCCCGATGTCTCCGCAGACGAAGATGCCGGCGTCCGCCACGTGGCGGCGAATTTGATCGCGCATGTTGACGGCACGAGCTACCTCACCGAAGATTTGGCATCACTCGCGGAAGCCTCCAGTGGAACAACGAGCCGGTGACTGACGTGTCGAACTGGGACGGCCACAAGGCGTTCCGTACGCCTCCCCGGCCACGGCGGGCTTCAGCCGCGAAGCGCAACTTCACAACCGCCGACTGGCGGGTGACGGCAGGATTCATCAACGACACGGAGCTGTTTTGTTCTTGAGGCGAGATGCCTTCGCGCCGAGAATAGGCGGCACAGAATCGACTGACTCCACGCCTGAAGTCGCTCGTCATCTTGTTTTACCTTGCCCACGGTCGTCGAATTGGGAGATTCCGAGTGCTTTGGCTGCTGCTACCACTTGCGATATTGATCACTGTTGCGCTGTTGTGGCGTTGGGTGAGCCGAAGAAGCGGAAGCACAGGGCCTGCTGTCTTAACTGGAGGTGATTCCGGATTCGAATCGCCACGCGATTTGGCGCAGGCGATCCTGGCGCGAGACCCGGACGCATGGCTCTGGTTTCAGAACCGATACCTCGCCCGAATGCTGAAGCAAGTTCGCGACCTGAACCAGCCGCAGGACCTCACGCCCGCACAACTCCTTGCACTTGGAATACGCTCTCTCCGCAGGTGCACGGACCAACTCCAGAGCCTCTTGGTGATGGGCTCGCCAGTTCTCGGCTCTTTCCGCGTATTTGACCTCTTCGTGATGTCGCTCGCACTGCGGATCGACACCCTTGAACGGTCAGTGGAACGGGCGGCCTCACGTCAAAAGCCAACCGTTCCGATCGTCGCAGGATTCCAGATCGAACTCGCATACATTCCGTCTTCCCTGCGACTCAGCGGGGATCTGGTTGCCTTCGAGGACACTCAGCAACAGCGCCTTGTCATTCTGCTTGCTGACGCGGTTCACCACGGCCTTGTGCCGGCCATGGAGACTTCCGGCTTACTGCAGGCTTTTCGGAATAGCTCGTCTTCCCGGTCACCCAGGCGCATTCTTCGCACACTCCATGACCAAGCGGTTAGGTTTTTTGAGTTCGGACGTTTCCCGACGGCGCTAGTGGCCGTTCTGGATCTTCAAGCCCGGTCGCTCACGGTGGCGAATGCCGGTACCCCGTACTGCGGGTGGTGGGTGCCCCAGTCCGTCCCAGTTCAGCCACTCGAACTCAGCGGGCACCTTGTAGGCCTTCCTGTAGCTCGCCCGAGCTACGATCAAATCGTTTTTCACATGCGGCCCGGCGACCAGATCGTATTGGCCACAGACGGCCTTGGTTCGCTTCCGGCAAAGGAACCCGTAAGTCCCGGACAGATGCTCACCTCCCAGCTCGCACAATTTATCTCTGAGAATCGTGGGTCCGAACTCCACGATCGGCTCCACGAACTGGCAAACACCCTGCGCGACGCAGACCTAGACCCGGACGACGTGACATTCCTAACGATCACTGCGGAATAAACTCCGGCCCGAATAAGTGCTCATGCCTTCGGCCGAAGAGCGCATCCCTAGCTGCTGACGCTCCCAGACAACGCAGTCGCCCCAGATTAACGACTGGTCGAAGTTGATCTCGTCGCTACAATCTTGCGGGCAGTGTGAGAAAATCGACCACGCCATTCGTAACATAATTTGACTAGGGCGAGGCTCTGAACACTCGTGGTGGGACGGCCTGCATGGAGTTGGAAGACATCGACAGGCTGAGAGCGGGGGATTCAGAAGTCTGGAGCAAGCTTGTCCAGACCTACCATGGCCTCGTTTTCTGGGTGCTTAAACGCGCAAATGTGCCCGACTCGCGCCTCGATGATCTGTCCCAGGATGTTTGGCTGCGCGTGTTCCAAGGGTTCCGCCGGACCTGGCACAGCCCGGCTGATAATGGTCGCCCGCTCGACGGATACCTGAAGGCGTGGATTGCCGCTATCGCAAGCAATTGCGCTATCGACGATCACCGAAAGGACGCGCGTAGGTCAGAGTTGCCCTTGGGGAATCGGGAACCTCCGGCGCCGCAACAAGACATGGCTACCGCATTTTGGCAGGACACCCTCTCTGAGCATGAGCGTCGTGTCATCGCGCTTTATCTTCAATGCAAGAGCGTGGAAGAAATCAGCACGCTGTTGGGGGAATCACCGGCAACGATTTACAGGACACTGAGGCAACTCCGTGACAAATTAGGCGCTGATGCTTGAACTTTCTGGCGAGACCCAATCCATGAAGAACGTGTCGGAAACCCACGAGCATCTGTCCACCAACGAACTGCTCGCCCTCTACGTTTCAGGTGCAATGGATCAGGATCGCAGCCGTCTATTCGAGCACCTCCTGGCTCGTGACCCCGATCTCAGAAGACAGTTCGAACTCCTTCGGAACATGCCTGATCTGAAAGACGTTCCTAAAGTTGAAGTGCCGGACAAACTCCTCCTCATTCCGATTTCCTCTGTAGCCGCTCCTCCGCAGCCTGCTTTCTGGGAGGGTTTTACTGACCGGCTGCGTCAGATCTCTCAGAGATTACCCCACGTCAAGAGCAACGCAGCGAGCTTCATGATTGGTTCACTCGCCACCGCAGCCGTGCTGCTACTAATCCTCGGCCCATCGCTCTCGCCGACTGATAGTGGAACTCGTGGCTCCCGCACAAACGGAGTCATGATGGGACGAGAGGGCGCTTGGGCCGTATTGTCTTCCTTGTTGGGCGGCTCCCCAGGGGATGAAAGATCAGAATGGACTGGGCGAAATCCAGAAACTACACGAGTCCTCATTCTTTTCTCGACAATGCCCGCTCGGGCATTCACGTATCGGGTGAATAATAGTCCAGACGCTATTCAGTCTGTCGGGACGCCTACTAACTGGCGCTCAGTCGATGGCATGAGTGACCTGCAAATTCCCCTAGACCGGCCACCGCCAGAGGCCGACGCGGAGTGGTTCGTGACAGTTTTTGTCTTGAACCCACCTGCTGGCCTCAACAATGCACCTTCAGAGGCGCAGTTAAACAGCGTCTCCGCATCACTCCAGCGCTTGCTGCGTGAACAGTTGCCCATAGTCCGGCGCACTACCACGCGCGAAAAGCAAGATCGTCTGGAGAAGGATCTGGCGAAAGCTGTCTCTAGGGCGACCAACATGGACGACGTTCGCATTTCAATCCGCCATTGGAAGGTCCGCAAGGAATAGAGTCCAGGTCGAGAGGGGACTACGGAGAGCCAACAATGCCCTGCACCGCTAGCTGTCACCATCAACATGTCCGACGATTCGCCCTGATCTTTCTGATCGCAACGAGCACGCTTCTCATAGTTCGTCACCTAGCGCCTCGACCTTCCGCTTCAAACCGTAGCAAGACTTCCCGAACGAAAACAAACCATACATTCATCCCCGTGCAGACCGCAGGTCTGCTGACTGGCAACGGTTCTTACGACCGTCCCTTGCCCACCGCGGGCGCATTGTCCTTCATCGTTGCTGTTGCTGACTACCCAGATGATGACGAGTTCGATCTGCCACATGTGGAAAGGACTCTCACTTACATTGATTCAGCATTCGATTCCGCGGGTATCAGCCAGGCCGAACTGCTGATCGACCACGATGCCACAGCCAGAGCTTTTGACTCCCTCATTGAGACTTTTAGACGCGGACACCTAGGAAACCATCCGAAGTTCTTCGTGTTTATCGCTCACGCTGACTACAACCCCGAGACGCAATGCACCGACCTTCGTCTTTACGACCGCAGTTTGCCATTTGACCAAGTCGTCCGACGCATCGACGCTGCAAGCCCCGGCCCAAATTTCGTTCTTGCTGAATGCTGCTACCCAGGCTGGGCAGGTCGGGACGGGGATTGGCGAGACCTCAAGCACACGATGTTCGTGAGTCCTGGAACACCGTCCCAAGCCGTTGTCATCGGTAACGAAGACGTAAGTGCGTTCTGGAAGTTGGTCTGTGGCTGCTTAGTTCAGTACCCCTTTAGCCCGAAAGAAAGTGACGCAGGACGGGAAACGAAAGCCAAGGCACTTGCGAGGACTTTTCAGCTCGCGACAAATCAATTCACTTCACGCGGGAATATCTCGATTACATTTGCGGCGCCGCAACAATGGCTGGATCACACACTCTCCCCCTCCACCGCTATCTGGAACGTCAACCTCTCCGCAAATCAGATTGAGTTCCGGCCGCTAGATACGGCCAAGCACTCGCCAGCCGACTTCTGGTTGCTCATTCGCCTTCCAGAAGAATCTCATCGCTTCTACGTCGCATACGTTCACACTAGGGGTTCACGATGGTTTGCCGACGAGGATGATGTCAAGGCGATCCGGTCCCGTCTCGATACCGACGCCCGGTCGCCGCTTCAAATCCTGCTGGTCGCATTGCCCTCAAAAGCACCGGGGGAGGTCGAGTTTTTGGACGCGATCCGAGAAAGCATGATCGCACACCATACCAGCCAAAGCCCCATCGACCTTGAACAGAATGACCTAGACCGAATTCTGGTCGCAACTCACGAGTTTTAGAAAGAAGGTCGCCATGCGCAGATCAGCCTCGACAGTCGTCGTTCTTGCGTTGTGTGTGCTCGTTCTTGTCGGTGGTAGGCTTGCCTATCAACGCGGGTGGATATCCACAGGAGATGGGTTCGGGAGCCGCGGGGGAGATGACCCAGCGAGCCCAGGCGACGCGCAAGGTCAGCCCCTTCCTTCTCTTTCTCTACCGAGCCGGGGTTCGACAGTCGTTTGCGCGTTCATAGTGGTGGGCGACTTCTCAACGGAAGTGGCAGCCCAATACAACCTGGAGAAGCTCAAATACGTCGAAAACGATGCCGCCCAACTCGCTCAGGACTTCCAGCATCTTGGAGTTCCGAAGGAGAATCTCTTCAACCTTAAGCACACTGATGCGACAACCAAAGGAATTGTGGATTTGCTACAGCAAGTCGCCGCGAAGGTGAAACCTGATGACATCGTTTTCGTCTTCTTCTTCGGTCATGGCCTTGGTCAGAACGAGCAGGAATCACGTTTGGTCGCGTACGACGGTCCAGTTTCGGTGAAGGCTCTCCTTGAAGCGATGGGGAAGATCCCTGCAGCAAAACTCGTCTTGTCGATTGACGCCTGCCGCTCCGGCAGCCCCGGATCGCCGCAGTTCTCTGTTAGCTCCAACCTCTTCGGACAAGAACGGGGTCTCGCGTGGATCTCGAGCGCGCGTCCGGACCAGAGAGCTTATGAACCCGATTCTCTTAAACATGGAGTCTTCAGCTATTTTCTGTCTCAGATACTTCGCAACTCTGACAGTTACGACCGCAACCGCGATGGCTGGCTGGACTTTGAGGAAATCGCCGGCCCAGTCAAGTCCGAGGTGAAGAAATGGACCCAGAACCAGAACAAGGAACAAGAGCCGCTGTTTGGCACAGTGAAGTGGCAGGACAATACGAAGTTGCTGGCCGTACAGAAGCAATGGAGTGTTGATGTCACAAAAGCGGTCCACCTAGCGCCTGTCAAGGTACGGTTCCTGCCAGCGGCGTTAGGCCCAAACGACAGACTTTGGCTTGTCGTCGCACCCCGCGAGACTCCGGGGAGATACTATCCCCAGCCGCAAGCGATTATCACCGCCACCGATGGGCCCGTGTGGACAGGCAAAGTCTATCTCGGGAACGCTACCGTAGGTCTGGGTGAGGAGTTCCGTGTTTTGCTCGTGGCGGCCGATCGGGAGCTTCATGGCGTATTTCGCCAGGCGCCTCCGGATGGCCTCCTGAATCCTCCAATTCTCTCCCTACCGATTAAGGCCGAGCAGACCGTCAAGCGCACACAGTAGTGAAGATGCCTCCTCGTGAGGCAGAGAGGGACAACATGACCTGTTCAACCTGCGTTGCAACGATTGCATCAGTTTGGTTCACGTGCACCGCTCTCATCGCTGCTCAAACCGAAGGTGCATCGCAGACGACAAAACCTACGGGGAAGGTTTTGCTCTACAACGAAGCCAAAGCAGGGATCAAGTACAGAATACGATACCAAGGAAGCCCAATGGCCAGCGCCGAGACCTACTTCCTTGGCCCAGACGAATGGCACTCTTACCAGGTCAGTAACGATCTCATCTGTGTCCACGGTGAACCGGAAGTCGAAACGACCCTCAAGCGAGGCGGTGCTTATGCTTTCCGCGCTCCACTGGACCCAACTGGCCCGATCGCGTTAACCGCGCTCTCCACGGCGCGTCCAAACAAAACCGAGTCAACGCATGCAGCCGAGAAAGCCAAACTGCAAGAGGAACTCGCTGGTCTCAACGCTACTCTGGTAAGGCTCCAAGAAGACCTCACCGCCGCTCGCGCGCGGGAAACTCAGCAGCGCAACGAGATAGCACGCCTTACAGCCGATAGCACATCCCTGCAGGAGATGTTGGAAGCCGCTAACGCTCGGCTGCGTAAGACCATCGCCCGCACCGAGAACCGAGCTTCTGCTCGTCCGATCCAACTCTCCTGCGATAAGCAGACCATCGACCTCGGCACCATAGACGTCTTGCGAGGATGTGCTGAGCAAGTGCTTACTGTTCCACTCAAGCATGACGCAACCTCGCCGATTCCACTCCGAGTCGCTGCAGATTTCCACATTCCGCGGGGTTCGGTACGGGTGCAGCCTGAGATTGCTCAAGTGTCTCCAGAACAGCAATTAGAGGTGAAGCTGCTCTTTGACAATGTTTCCTCGGGCGGGGACTTTGCCGGGCAATTGATGCTCTTCGGAACACGCGAGCTTGAGCACCTACGAGTAACAATTCCCATCACCGCCAGATTGAACCCGAAACTCGCTGAACTGAGCAGCGATGGCGAGGTTCTCTCAATCATCACCTGGCCACGTGGTGCGGAAACCTATATTTCCGACTTGTCTTCAAAGCAGCCTTGGTGCCGAGAATGGCTCGGCACAACTCCAATTCAGTGCCGAGTCCCCGCTGGCCGCTACCAGTTGCTCATCATTCCACCGACGACGGAAGATGGCTACTGGGCGGCCCCCGACGGCACAGTTAGTACGATTGGATTCGGAGAGAAGGCAATTGAGTCTTTTTCCATTGACGTTGCGAAGGCGGATAACGTCCCCGCCCTGGTGCGAGCCCTGTGGCTATGCGCATCCGGCCCAAACAGCGACAGGCTCACGCAAGCCACCGAAGGGGCACCTGAACTGTTTGCACCGCCTCCCTTTGAAGAATTCTTGGTGTTCTGCACACGCGCGCTCGCCCGTGCAAGAATCGCAGTAAACACCGAAGACGCGAGAAAACTCTATGACGTGATTCGTAAGAGTGGATGGTTGCGATACGAACTAGACGGTGGCACTACCGCCATCGACCTATCGTTTGACGCTGGGGCACCCGAGCCCTTCACGTTTAAGGCAGTCAGGCTCCCGACTAAAGTGCGGCAATAGGCGGCGATTCATTTGGGCATCCAACTGGGAATACTCTCATGGCAGCCACCATCCTGGACAGCAAGACACTCAATCCCACCGACGCGCATCGAGGTAGCCGTTCAAGAAAGGCGGCTCTTTGGCTTTTGCGCGTCCTAGCAATCCCTGCTTTTGCCGCCACGCCGGCTGCCGTCTACCTGTGGGTCCGTACCTTGGAGACCTGTTGGGATACCTACTTCCTCAGAAGACAGGCGTCGTCGCTGGTTCTCAACCCGGGTTCCGCCGAATCGCTCCTTGAGTTTTTCATCAAACTCGATCTGTCAAGCTGTTCCGCACTCATTTGCTTACTCTTGGTTGCTTTTCTGGCCAAAAGCGGTCTTAGGAATTCATGGATCGTGCCTTACCGCGAGGCTGACCGCTTCTGGCGGTCCGCCTACGCTTACCATTTGTTCCCTTCCAACTTCTGGTCCCTCTCCATCCAGCTCGGTCTCATCGGAACCCTTTTGAGTTTCGTCTTTGCTGCCTTGACGATGATCGCAGACCTGAGCGATATGTCGGCCGAATCCACCGTGAAGCAGGAAACGCTCACGGAAACTGACTCGACTCGTGCTACATCCCAGCAAGGGGAATCCCCGACCCCCCCAAAACTGTCTGGTTCGCAAGCGGCGTACCCTTCAGACCAGGAACAAGATACTGCCAAAAGGGCCAAGCAATCGTCGCAACGGATCTTCCTACTTCTCTGTGCTAGCCTTATTTCCACACTCGTCGGCTGCGTTGTCGCCTATCTCATTCTCCCACCACTTGAATGGGTCAATGGGATCGCAATGGGCCGACATCAGCTTCAGCCCGTTGGGGACACAGAAACTACAATGCAACAGCTTGGTGCGACAGTAGGGGCTCTCTGCACCACTATTGATCACACGACCAAGAGACTGGGAGAGTTTAATCAGATAATTGATCTGACCGGTCAACTGGCCACCAAGGTTCAGAATGCCAATCAAGCGATGCCAGAACTAGCAAGCCAGTTCCGAGCGCTGAATTCCGCTGTCGCCACATCGAATAAGACCATACTCGCAGCGACCGACGGGCTTAAGCACACGACGACCGAAGTGCAAGCCGTCACGAACCGCCTCGACTCTCTCGCCGCCAAATTGGACAAGAACTACACAACCCTTTCTCAACTGCCGGCAGCGTTTCGAGATCCCTTGCACAGCCTTAAGACCGCGAGTGATTCCCTTGCATCGCTCGCGAAATCCGCGAGCCAATCTCAAAGCGACCTCGCAACGTTCGCCAAGCGGCTAGAAGAACCGGTAAGCCTTGTTGCCCAGGTCATCCACAACGCCCTCTCGATCATTAGCCAAGTCCACGAAAGCATACGCTCACTCGCCCACAGCCAGCACGGACAGCGCGAGGATGTGAAACGAGTCGCCGACTCGTTTACAAGCCTTGAAGTTGCGCTCCAATCAATCGTGGGAGAAGTCCGAACTCTTGTTGAGACCAATCGCGATGGCCACACCCAAGTTACGCAGAAGCTTGATGACATCGGCCCGACGAAAACGCTCGCGAGCGAGATCGCCATTGGTGTGGCTAGGGTTGGCACAACTCTGCATGAATTGAAGCAGGTCAGCGCCACGCTGACGAACACGGTCAATACCGCCTGCTCGGAACTCGGTGCCGCCACTGCGGGCATCCGAGACGAGCAGAAGGCGCAAAGGCGAAGCTTTGAAATCCTCGCCTCTCGCCTGAATGGTCTACACCAAAAAGTGAAACGCCTCGCCGGAGAGCTTCGGAGGAAGGTGCGTGCCAAACCAGGTTCCAACGTCTCCTCAAGCTCACGCATCAGCAGTTTCCTACGTTGGATCTCTTGGGGACATAGTGACAACAACCGCAAGCCCTCTGTTCCTCACAACGATGCTGCCGCGGAGAACCAAAGATGAACACCAACACGGCCCGCTGGGGAGAGCGAAACTCGTCATCGACCTTTTCAGATACCGATAACGTCCTTCTGCAGATCACATTGGCGTTCACCATCATCCTCGGCTATTTGCTGTCCGAGGGATTGGCCATGCAGGCCGTCCAATCGACCCGTTTGAAAGAAAGGGATCAAGCCATCGCAAAACACAAAGGGGCTCTTGAGAAGCTTGAGAATACTTCGCTGGGTGAATTCGCAGTCAGCGAAGCAGAAAAGGCAGAAGAGATTCAGAAACTCAAGCTCTTGCATGCTTGGGATAGGCTCAAGCCGCAACGGCTCCTTCGTCACCGGTTGTATGAACTCCAGAACGTCGATCGAATTCGACTCGCGGCAGACAGACGCTTTGTGCCAGATGACAGGTCCTATACGGAATTGCTGAATGAAGCAGCACGGGTCTTTCATGCAGCCCCGGCCCCACATACCGTTAACCCCGATGAGGTTACCAGGCTGTTGATCGAGGTATGGAATCTTGCTGGATTCGACAACTCACAACAACAACAGGCTGTTGCGGAAGCAACACGGCGAGCCTTCTCACCACAATTCTCCGCCGATGAGGACGATCTTGTGGAAAAGCTCAATTTTGACCCCAAAGTGCCTTCGATGAAAAATCTAGGCTATGTGGCTACGGTAATTCGTCAGGATCTTGAAGACGAACGAAGTCAGCTCGCTCCCCTTCAATTTCGCCTCGTGAAAATGATCGCAATTGCACGCCTTGGGGGTGAGTTCGAGCCCGAGAACATTACCGGCCCTGAAGCACTGCGTGCCTTCGTCACGGAATTGAAAGACGTTTTGGGCTTGCTACCCGAAGTACAGCAACAGCTCCTTAACGAGTCCTGAACAAAGAGAGCACCCAAACGTCTTACCTACAGGAGTGCAACAAATGTCCAGAATGTTTCAGATAGGCATTTTCACTACCGCTTTCCTTGTTGCCGCGATTCAAGCGGCGCAATCACAAGACCCGAGCGAAGACGCCCAGCGCGCCGCTCGTCAGTACAGTGCCGTTCGTGCGCTTCAAGGTCGCATCGAGCAAGCCGAGACCTACAAAGTCCATCGCGACAAAATCGTCACCATGATCAGGTCCGACCTGCAGGCACACCAAAAGCCTGCGCTTGGCCAAGTTCAAACTGAACTTCGTAAGCACTTCGATGCGTTCTTCAGCAACCTCGTTCAGCAAGTCGCGGAACAACTTGACCAAGATGGAAAGTTCGACCTTTCGCAGTGGCTCAAAGAGTATTGCGGCAAACTCCAGCAGGGCCAGAAGGTCACGATCAAGGAGAAGACTCGCCAGCGGCGGGAGGACTACCTCTCAAAGGACAGTGGCCTTGCCTCTGATTACTCTGAAGTACGAAGAGAGGTTGCCTCAGAGCAAGTGAAGCAAATTCAGCAAGCCTTGCGAGATGACAGCTACTTCCCCGATACGGATGAGATCGAGCGCGTTTATTCCGACCCCAAAACACAATCGGAGGTTGTCGCCAACGTGAAGCGGGCCTTGATTTCTAACAAGCGTTTGCTCATCGAGGCTGAGCAGCAAGTAGACCTGATCGCGACTGAGCTAGTTTCCAATGGTCTTGATCAGCTTCGCGCTCAAATGTCACAACTGAACGACGACTGCAAGGGGCACACGCTCGGGGGGATGGGACGAGAGTTATTGGACCGAGTCAAAAAGTACATCACTTCCTTGAAGCCTAGTCCTGGAAAGAAGATCTACCCGACCTTTCCTGCTGTGGAAAAAGATGCCAAGAGGCTTGCGCTGTCCCGTCTTGATGAGCGGATCGCAGACTCGATAAATACGGCCGCCGAAGGGGTCACTCAAGATAAAGAGCGGCTCTCCAAGCTTTATGAAGAGAAGAGTCGAACCACGATCGAGAAAGCTCCCGACCAGCACCACACACTCGATGATTCCAAGAAAGCACTTGAACCGGAGATACTCAATGCCCAGTTGCAGTCTAAGAGATCCGCGGGAGATCGACTTCGAGTGACTGCTGAGGCCAATCCATCCTCCTACGACCAGCGTCCCGACATAGATGCACTGCCAGAATACGTCGATCAGCGATTAGACGCCCCAGATGTCAGGAACGCATGGAACAAGCTCTCTGAGGCAATTCGGCAGAAGTTCAACCAAGTCATTCCAGCAGTTCGTAACGACATCGCTGAAAAACAGGCCAACTCTCGTTGTGGTATTTTGGCAAGCGGTGATTGGCAGCCCACAGAAGAACTGATTCTCAGTTCAGACCCCAGAGACGTAGACCGTCGAAAGCTTATCGCCTTTCCCGTCTGGGGCGGACAGCCGCCTCTTAAGACCGAAGTCCTGGAGGAAACGTGGGAGTTATGGGCCAAGAAGGCGAGTCAATCGCTGGCGATTGGGCGTGAAGCCCTCAACCGCCAGATCTGGATTGCCCGTGATCTCCAGCGCATCCTTGTCCCCCAGATAAAGGCAGACGCCGCTCTTGGCCTGGCACATTGGACCGACACGTACACCCAGCGTGTCAAAACTCGATGGCAGCAAGAGACCTCCCCGGCCGCTTCAAGGTACAAAGCCCTCTTCAAGGCCACCGAGACCGAAATCAAGGGCATCGTTGCAGAGGCATTGAATCATGCTGCGAAAGACGCACAGCGGGCCCTCATCGCCCGGCACCGATCACATGTCGAAAAGCGCATCGAACAGGAACGCAAGAGTGGCCAACTCCCCACTTTTGACCCACACCATGAATACTTCTGCGACCTTGTGAAAAAGGACTGGCAAAAAAGTCCCCTTTTCGGAGAGCACGAAGATCTGTTTCCAGAGGTTGAGGAAACAATTCGCGGAATCGTTCAGAAGTCCGTGAAGGCTCAGGTGCAGATTCTCAAGGGGAAACAGAAACAACAGGAAGGTGTCATTCAGGAAGGCGAGTCGGAACTCACCAAGATCCCTGACCCGGACGCCTTTGAAAAAGGGCTTAGAGACCGGATGCAGCGTGCGAGCGATGGCCAGCAATCACCTAATGACGCTATGGAGAAGTTGGTCGAGCAAGCTCGCGTCCTTCATCGCCAGAATCAGCTCGTAGACGAGACCAAGCCAGGGATTGAGTCCGACGTCGGGAAAGAAATCGCCGCAGGCGGCGACCCTACGGTCGAGACATGGGAAAAAAGCTACGGTGAAAGGGTCCATGCTTTGTGGAAACAAGAAGAGCTGGCCAAGAAGTACCCCCAACTCTTACCTCCCATCCTCGAACGCATTCACGGCATCGTCGTAGACTTGCTCAAAACACAGCAACTCACCCTGCGAGACCTTGTGCTCAAGAAGCAACGGGAGTTGGTCCAAAAACACCACCAGACCTTCGCCGACCAGATTGCCGCAGACCCAAAAGCCAGCCGGAGTTCTTACGAGCAAAAATACAAGGATCAGGTAAAAAACGACTGGGAGAACTCCGAAGAAATCCGTCACTTGCGGAAGCGCTATCCTGATCTCCTCCGGGAAACCGAAGACCAGATAAGCGGTATTGTCGCCAAACTTGTCCGTGCCGAACTTCCTCAGCAGCCTCAGGAAACCGAGCCGCCGGACCCGCAGGCAACTGGCGCCGCCACCCACTCGACAAGCGGCGCTGCAAAAGGTGAACTCGCCAAAGGTTCAGAGACTGGAGCCGCAGACGGTGCTGCTACTGGAGCGGACGGAGGCAGAGGCGCCGACTCCTCAGACGACAGCACATCCGTCTGTCCCAACTGTGGAAGCCGCTACTCTGGGCCTGCCAAGGGTGGGGCTGAAGCTGCTAGCCCAGGGGGAGGAGGAGGCTTCGGGGGTGCCGCTACGGGAGGCGCCGGAAGCGGTTCTGGTGGAGCGCAGGGCGCCGGTAAGGAAGGTGGGGATGCCCTCATCCCACAAAAGCTCCATTGGGCCGTGTTACCCCTTCTCCTCATGCTTCTGCTCGCTCTCTGCTGCCTTGCATGGAGTCTTTACTACCTCCATCAATACCGTAAGGCTCAACAACTCCTACAGAATCTAGGCCCAGACCTCGCAACCCAAATGAGGATGCTGCAGCTTCTTGTCGATTTTGTCGCAGCCTATGGCGATGACGCGGAGGCTCGACTCAGCGAAATGATCGTTCGAAAGACGGAGGCACTCGTCGGCACCGGAGCGTAGTCCGGGCTGCCACACGCCCTTCGCGTAAGAATACTAGATGCCGTACTTGCCGTGATTCGGGGGTAACTTCGATGCTCGTTCCGCTCTGGACTTCGACCAAAATCCGGCGAACGCCCTTGGTTGTTGGCATCCTTGTGGTCCTCAATGTCTTGTTCTTCGTGGAGACAAGTGGACAACTGCAAGTTGTGGCGAAAGACTGGGGTCTGGCACCGCTTTCCAACCTTACGGATTCGCTCGCTTCGCTTGAGCGCTTCAAGTCTGGAAGCGCCCTTTTCACTTACGCCTTTCTTCATGCAAGCTGGTTTCACCTGCTCGTTAATCTGTGGTTCCTAATCGTCTTTGGCTGCCCAACGGAATCTAGGATCGGGAGTATCCCATTTGGCCTGCTGTATCTCCTTCTCGCCGTCCTGGCCAGGTTTGCGCAGGCTGCATTCGACGCTGACCCAATCAGGTTGGTCATTGGCGCGAGCGGTGCCATTTCAGGTATCCTGGGTTGTCACCTCGCGCTCTGTCCCCGAAGCCGCTTTCTTTCCTTCGTGTTCCTCGGCTTTTTTGGCTTCGTTTGTGAGATTCCAGGCGTGGTTTACGTCGCGATCTGGTTACTTCTCCAATGGGACGGCATCCAACGCCGCATAGTGGGAGATCTGGATTGCGACAATATCGCCTGGTGGGCACATATCGGCGGCCTGGTGGCTGGCATCGGAATCGGATTGGCTCTCCGGCTGGTTCTACCGAATCTTGGGCCTGAAAAGCAAAGAGTCAAGCCACTCGAGACTCTCCGGCACCCTCGTTTGAACCGGTCACCGGCCGCTGAAACACGATAGCCGATGTTTGCTTCAACCGAACAACGGAATGGGTGTGATTGATTTCAGCGATTCAGAGAGGTCCGCCGGGATTTCACCGAAACGCCATGTGCCGGCAGGCGTGGCTTCGCAATAGTAGTAACGACGACCCTCGAACTCGACGTACGTGCCCGGTAGTTGGCTCGTGGCGCGGACTCCCAGGGCGGCGTGGGCTTTGCCATCCGTTTGCTCCATGACGATGAGAATTGTGTCCATGCCCATTTCTCGCAGCACGGTGGCCGCCAGGATCGCATGATCTTCGCAATCGCCTCGCTTCTCGACCAGCGTCTCAATCGGGTAGTTGGTGTACTGCTGCTTGCCGTGGGTCTCTTGATCCGAGGCGTAGGGAAATGAGTCGCGGGTGAAGGCGAGCACAAAGTTTACGAGGTCGAGGTACGGTAGGTTGAGGTCGATGCATTTCTTGCCGAGGACGCGGGAGCAAATGCGGACTTCGGCCGTGATCCCATCGCGGGCATACTTGCCCAGCACCGCGTAGCCGTCGGGATCGTTGTGGGGTTCGGGGTGCTGACGGTTCCGGAATTCGTCGTAGGTCGATTGACGAATGCGCATCGACATCGCGTGCGCGATCTCGCGATTGCCGCCGATTGCGGTTCGACTGTCCTGGAATACCCAGTTGTAAGTGCGTTCGATTAGTCCCGGTTCGTCGGCCGCCGGTTCTTCCAAAGTGGGGTCGTGGGCCTTGCCTTCCGTGCGGACAGACGCGCGATACACCGGTAGCGGCGGCGGCCAGACTGTTGACAGTAGTGGAATCGGCAGCAGCGCGGCGATCGCAACCCCTGCGGCAACCATCAGTCGATCCCGATCAACTGGCACGTAGTAAATGGCGGCGGCAGCAGCCACGAGCGTCAACACTAGAAGCGGCGAGAAAACCCCTTGGACGCGACCGCTGCCGATTTCCCAAAGGTCGTCTTCATCGGGAAGTCGGTCCGGGGGCGCGGCCAGTCGGGCCGCTGCCAGGAGCGCCGACCCGGCACCGATGATGAACACCGTCAGCACCGCGAGCGACAGTGACGGCGAAAGGCCCGTGTACCTCGCGACCAAGTCTGACGCGATTGTCCCCGAAGGCGAAATCACCAAAAGGACCAGAGCGAACACGGCCGGTACCAGAATCATGACGCAGCCTCCTTCGCCTTGGGCGACTGCGAGACGTTCGTCGGCTCGCCGGACTCCGAGGCGGCCAGCTCTACCAGTGTGACGAGTGCGAGCACGTTTTCGGTTCCACTCTGGATGAGTCCCTCGGTGGCGAGCGGGCTGAACGGATGCAAAACAGCCGAGGAGACGAACAGGTGCTGTGTTCTCTGGGGAATATGCAGCGATTCCTCCACAAGTTTGCTGCGGAGGAAAACCCGGCGGGGCGAGCGTACCAGTGGGTCCAGCACCTCGGCTGCAATCTGCGGACTTGGCGACGACGCCTTTTCGTCCAGCTTGGCGCGGAAGAAATGCCACAGGTTCAGCTTGCTGAGTCGCTGAAGTAACTCGGTACGAGCAAACCCCAACACCTTTTCGGCGACGACTGCCGGGGCGATCCGTCGACACATCGCGTCTGAGATCGTTGTATTCAAGAAGCTGTAGAATCGATCTTTAAGATCGCCACCGGAATTTGGTGCCAAGTCCTGTCCGACGAGCGCCAGATAAAGTTCCTCGTCGCGTGCCGGCTCTGGGAAGTGTCGGATGAGTGGAGAGGGCGAAACGCTCGTTACGGGCCGAACTTCCTGGACCAGCGACCGCAGTGCTGTCGCTGCCACAGACGCGGTCTTGCCATGCTCCTCCAACTCGCCACTCAGTCTGGCCCGCAGCTTCTCAAACTCGCGCTGAAGTGCATCGCAGAACGTGAGCTGACATCGCTTCTGGATCTCGGACAGGATTCGGTTGCGGACTTCCTCTGCAGCCCTCACTCCGCGCAGTCGAGCAAAGATCGCCAGCCCGGCGGTGAGCAAGCCGAGCAGTGCAAGACCGCCCAGGACCAAAGGCTGAATGGCGAACGGGGGCGCCTGCCATACAGACAACGCCACAAAAGCTTGAAGCGCGAGCAGCGTGAGCGCCCGGAGGAGCAGGCTGGGTCCGTGCGGGATTGATTTGAGCGCCTCGTCCAAGCTGTTGAGGCTGTCGGAAAGCGAGGGCGTGTCGGCCTCACGAAGATTAACGGTGTACTGCCCTTCGATTCGGTCGGTAATTGCCGAGCAGCGACCGGCCGCGCCGTCCACGCCCCCGGCAGCGGCGAAAACCTGAGCCACGTCTCGCACGATCCGCTCCGACTCCTGTTGTGCGATTGAGTCGAATGAGTCGGAAAGCTGTTCCAATCGGTGACTGAGCCGCCCCATGCGCAGAACGAAGTCCCACTCGTAGAGCTGCTCGTTCCATTGTCTGCGCGGAAGACGATCGAGGCGAGCGCTCATGGCCAGAGCCCCGAGTTCAACCGTGGCCTTGAAGTCGGAGCCGGAAATGGCTGGCACATCCTTGGGAAACTGAGCGACCGCACGACCGCTAGCCACGACCGGCTGCGCGTTGACCTCTCCGCTGCTGGGTACGACTTGCGAGATGATCTCGGTTGCACGAAGTGGCACAATCACATCCTGCACCGCACCCGGCGAGTCGCGATTGAACAACGTGCATTGGAGCAACTCTCTGGCAAACCGACCGACCAGCCGATCAGCTACATTCGCCGGGTCGAATCGCAGGCCGCGGACACCGATCGTGGACAGCGTGACCAGCGCTTCCGAAGCACGGCTGGTGAGCACGCGGGGGCTATCAGGTCTTGGAACCACCAAGTCCGCACACACCGGCACCACGATGGCCTCTGCCAGATCGTTCGGCTCGATTGGTTGTCCAGAATCGAAAGTTGAAGACGCGAGGTAGATACAGACGCGGGCGGGGGCCAGGACCTCGAAGTCACGAGCCCAGCCGCCGAGAGTATCCTCCTGACAGTTCGGTTTGAGCAGCGTGCCGGTTTCGTCGAGAAAGATGAGCAGAAAGCAGCCGAACTGATCGCGCGCGGAGACGAGTGCCGTGGCTAGCGACCGGCGCCATTCGTTCTCGACAAGCCGGCTTGCAGGCAGCAACAGCACGCATTGCGGCCCGGTGACTCCGTCCGCCCGGCGATTCGTAACGGGCAGGCAATCATCGCCGAGCATCTTCCACACGTCCCGCGTCTTCTCAGCCGTCGTCACTTCGGAGAGCCAGCCCGCCAAACAAGGAAATTGAACAGGCTGGGCATCGAGCACGGCGGCGACCGACTGGTTCAGCTCGCTGAGAATTCGCTGATACGCCGCGGCGGCCTGGGAACAGATCTTCGAATCAGACTCGAAGCCCACGACGGCGATAATCACCGCAGGCAGCGAATCGGAAAGCAGTTCAGGCGGCCGCGGGTCCGACCGTTCGGCAGTCATCAGTGCACTATCCTCGTGATTCAAGAGGACGCGGGAGCACTCACGGCGCCCGCCGGCCGAGCGGCTCTACCGCGCGGCCGAATCGCATCGAGATGGCGTCGGAGTAGTTCCGTCTCGCGTTTGATCTGCTCGTAGTTCGCGTCCGACTTGCCCACACGCTGAGGCATCTCCTCGACATAAGTCTCCAGATCGCGCGCAACCGCGCCATCACCGGCGACGCTGCGAAGCTCCTCGAACAAGCCGAACACAAGCTGGATTGCCTTGGGAGACTGTTTGAAGACCTTCAACGCCTCGCCGCGGCCGCCCTTTTCGCCGAGCCGACGCTTCGGGTCCGGCTGCTTGTGCTGCCCGAAGCGAAACGTTCCGGTCTCGATCATCTCATGAATTGCGCCGGGTTCGGGCCGAGGTTTCTCATCGACAAACGTGACGCAGTCCCAGTGCGAGTTGATCAGCGTCGCGTAATTGTTCGAGGTATCAGGCTTCTCCAGGTTGAAGTAGAAGAACTTACCGCGCTGGGCGATCCAGCCGAAGGCCAGGCCAAGACCAAAGGCCAGGTCGCCTTCCGATCCGCCTTCCACGGGTTCGATCGCTGGGATCAATCCTACGACCGATGGCGGGAACGTGTGGACCGGATGCGCCGGCTGGCGTTCCCACTTTTGGTATTCCTTGCGGTAATCGTCCCACGACTTCAGGTAGTAGGGCAGTCCGCCGTGAGACCGGCGAATCGCGTAAATGCGGTGCACGTCATTGGTCGAACACCAGGCGATGCTGGCCTGATATCGCGGGTCCTTGTTCAGCGCGGCCTCGGCGTTGCGAATCGTCTCTCCGAAGCGGGTCTTCTTCAAGGCGGTCAGTTCCTTCTCCGATGTGGGTACACCGAGCACGATGCTATCGGAGAAGATTTGTCCCATGATGCCAATTTCCGCCTGCCACAAGGGCCTGCACGCCCGGACTGCTTCCTCTAACCGTGCCAGCGCCAATTCGGCATGCTCCGGCGAGCGCTTCAACTCTTGCGTGAGTACGTCTACGATGTTCACGCGCCGGAGATGGTTGTGGAAGTGGATTGCGGCGGTGCGCAGGAGCCGAGCCCGGAGGTCGCGATCAGTGCCGATGGAGCGGATGATCGTTGCCAAGTCCGCGCCTGTATCTTTCGAGAGCTGCTCGGCGATTCCTCCGCCTTTGAGGCAGTGATCCTTGTAGAATTCCTGCACAAACTCCGGGGTGCTCACGTCGATCTCAGCCTGGGAATCGCCATGCGTTTCGCGTCCGCCCGGCCGCTTTTCGACGCTTCGCTTCTCCAGCACTGTTCGCAGTTGCTCGCACTGTTCGACTGAGCCGCGCAGGCCCGCCAGATGCGTGTCAGCTTCCTTCGTCAAGCGATCGAGCAGTGAGGCGGAAACCTTCTTCGCCTCAGCGTCCACGCTCGCGTCCAACGCCTTGCGGAACGCCAAGGCCACTTTCTCCTGCCGCTCCCGGTCCGTGCCAAACTTGCCGAACCATGAATTCAGCGGGGCCAGTGCTCCGTTAGCCTGAGTATCCCACTGGACGGCCTTCTCCAGATCTTGAGAAGACTCCAACTGAAGCTCCTCGGATGTGACCTGGAAGATCGACTTGGCGCGGCAAGCGAAGGCGACGGCGTACCGCAGGCCCTTGGTTTCCACGACGCGGTTGATCTGTGTGGCCAGTGCCTTGAGGTATTCTTGCTGCAGTGGCTCACGCTCGTCGGAAAGCCGCCTCTTCAGATCGCCCACATGCGTGTCCTTCCACTGCTGGCGGACACTGGCATACTTCTGAACAAAAACGCGATCGCCGTGGTAGAGCGTGGCCTTCTCGGTCCGCTGGCGGAACAGTGGCTTGACGTAGCCGTCCAGGCCGGGGATTGCGGCGGCCTTGAGCCGGTCGATGACGTTGTCCGAACCACGTGCGGCCCGCTCTTCAAGCTGCGCGAGGCTCAACCACTGGTCCACTTCCGTCTCCAGTACTTCGGCGGTCGGCTCCTGGCCCAAGGCGTTCTCACTGATGAACTCGAACGCCTGCCTGAAGGTGCAGTAATTCCGAATCTTGGCGATTGGAATGGACAGGGCCGAAGCGCCGAATGTGCTGTAGATGCGCTGGCGGCCGGTCCTTGGGCATGCAGAAAGCCCGGCCATGGCCGCTTCATTCGCGTCCTCGCTCGCCATTCGGCCGCCGATGGTGTGGCCTATGTCTGCGGTCACTTGCAGCGCGATCGTATCGAACACCGCTTCCTTGCTTCCCAGGTCGTATCCGTCCGCGTCGGTCCGCTCAACAAGGTAGATGCGATCGAAAAGCGACGGAGGGGCGGGCTTGCCAGATTCGTCCACGCCGCCCAAAACCACTCCGCGTTCGTGGGCATAGCCGTTCTGGAAGAAATCTTTCTCCAGAATAGTTGCGTAGCTGTTCGCCTTCATTCGGCGGTCCTGGCCGATCTTCGCCCCAACTTCCTTTTCGTAGACGTCCGGTAGCGTGAGGATCGCGGCAATGTGCGCCTCCCTGTCATTCAGGTGGTCGCGCAAAATCACGGCGACATCAACCAGCGTGCTCGAACCAGTTCCACCGCAAACCGATCCAATGAGAATGGCGTAGAAGCGGCTTCCCACCAAAAGCTTGCTCGGATCCTCAGCACCCAGCCGCTCCTCCAGGTTTTTCCAGCGGCGGGTCAAGTCTGTGATGCCGTCGCGCAATCGCTTCTGAAAAGTCGCGTAATTGGCATAGAGGCCAAGCAGCCCCATGGGCCGAACCTGCCCGGCACCGGACTCATCCTTGTTCGCGATGGCATTCAGAATCCGCTTCGTGTCGGGATTCGCCAGATCGAGTCTCTGTACAAGATTCTCGTGGTGAGCGGGATGCTTGAAGACGTTGCGTGCCTGGGTCCGGGGCAGGTAACAGAACTCATGTTCCTCGAAGCCTGGCAGCGAACCCTTCGCTCGCTGAGTATCGCTGTCCATGTCCACGACCAGGAAGCGGCAGAAGTTTGCCATGCCGATCGGGGCCGTCTGCGCCTTCACGCGGCGCAACACCTCGGCGCCCGTGCCGCCGAGCCCGATGAGCATCACGGGGCAAGCGATCCGGCCTTCATCCGGTCGATCGGTCTCAAGCTGCTGCTCAATCCAGGTGAAGTCTTCTTGCCAGCCGGCTGCCGTTTCCGCTTTGTTCGTTGCCATGAGTCGAGTCTCCCGTTGAAAATGCGTGCAAGTGTCTCTATGGTTCGTACCGCAAAACGAACCCCGCCCGTGTCACATCTTTGCGGGGCTCGATCGGTATTGTGTCGATGACCGTTTCGTCGCGAAGCAATTCGAGAATGTACGTCTCTTCGAGCGTGCTTTTGTCCACGTTCTTACGCAAGCGTGCCGTGGGGGCCTGCTTTCGAGCAGAGTCCGGAGCGTCCGCCGGTAGGCACTCGCCCGGCCGGAATACGAACTCCTTGCTTCGCTCAACCCCTACGTTGAATGCTTTCGGCACGGTCCCCGCTGGGGCAACCGGCCTGCATTTCACGGCACCCGTGATCGGCTCCAATTCACCGACAAGGGCGGAATGCTTGGCCTTCTTGAGCCCGATCCACGAACCGGCGACCAACGCGAGAACCAACGGGCCGATCCACCACCCGTTCAACAGCCACCATGAAAACGGCTCTTTCACCACGATCGTCACTGAAAACCGTGACGGGGTGAACTGTTCAGGCCCCTCGGCGGTCAACGTGACCGTGAATGTCCCTGGACCAAATGTGTGGTCAATGTCGTCAAACTTTTCCTGGATGACTTGAGGCGATCCATCGCCAAAGTCCCAAACGAACCGGCGCACCGTTCCTTCCGATTTGTTCGAGAAGCGGACCGTCAGCGACCCGCGCCCGTCCGTGCGATCGACCTCAAATCGGGCCAGTGGCGACCGCACGTCTGAGACCACTTCGATGGCGTGCTCTTTCCGGCCTTCTCCGCCCGGCCCCGTCACCTGGAGTGCCACTGAATAAATGCCAGGCTTCGAGAAGGCATGCGTCACCGATCGTGTCGAACCCTCGCCCTGATTGGTGTAATCGACAGTGACCGGCTCGGCCTCGTCGCCAAAACTCCAACGGGCAGTCGCCACGAGCCCGGTGGACATGTCCGTGAATCGGATTTCGTCACCCGCCCGCGGCTTCATCGCGCCGGCGACGAAATCCACGACCGGAGCAGGCGGCGTCACTACGTCCAGCTTTCTGGACTCGGTCTTTTCACCGCCCGGTCCGCGAACAGTCAGCGACATCGTGTAAGTACCGGCCTTGTCGTAAACGTGCCGCGGATCCCGCTCCTTTGAAATTGGGGAGCCGTCACCAAACTCCCACTGCCGTTCTTCGATCAGTCCTGAAGAACGATCAAAGAACTGTAGCGGCTCGTTGATCGTCGCCTTCTCAGGCACAAACAGATCGACTGTGGGCGCCGCCGGTCCCAGCACACGGATTGCATCTTTCAACTCCGCGGTTTTCTTGTCATTCTTCGCCCCGGTCACCGTGAGCCGAACCGTGTACACGCCCGGCTTCGTGTACGTGTGGGAAGCGTGCTGATCGCGGCCCGTTGAGCCGTCGCCAAATTCCCAAGAGAATTGGGTGATCGAGCCCTTCGATTCGTTCACGAATTGGACAGGCACGCCAGCCGGCACTTCAGCCGGCGGCTTTCGGATCAACGCCTCCAAAGGCTCCGGCTCCGCAACATGAATCTGTCGGCTTACCGAATCCGCAGCACCAGTCGGACTCTTGATGGTCAGGCGAATGGGATAATCACCCGCTTTCGCGAACGCCCGCTTCGGAGCCTTGTCCTGACTGGTTGCGCCATCGCCAAAATCCCACGCATAGGAACGGATTACTCCGCCGGAGCGATCGACGAATTGAACTTCGTCGCCGGCGGTCGGTCGCACGGGCACCCAATCAAAGCTCGCAGTAAGCGGAATGAGGTCGGCTGGCGTCAGGGACGGCCGCACCTGCACGCCGAATCTCTCTAGTTTCGCGCTGAACTCCGAGGCGAGCGTGAATCCCAGCGTCATGTATGTCGGCTTGATGCGGTCCTTGAGTTCGCTCTTGTATCGGCTCAGGATCTTCTCCAGGTCTGGACGCGAGGGGTCGTTGTCTTCGCCGTCTGTGTAAATCAAAACGCGCACCGTTGTGCCCGGCGCAGCGGCGGTCGCTTGACGTGCCTTCTCCAGGACGAAATCGAGCGACCGCCAAGCGTAGGTCTGCTGCCCCTTGGCAGTCATATTGGAAAAGTAGGCTCGGAGCTGCTCGCGCTGCTCATCGCCCGTGATTACGACTCGCGGGCCTTCCTTGAGATCTTTGTCGAACGTGAAAACAGCCACTTCAGTCTCGGCCGGCAACGCCGCGCAGAAGTCGCCAAGCTGCCGCTGAACCTCGGTGAACTTCGAGGTCTTCCAATCCTCTGGCACTGCGGGCCGCTTGGGCGTCTCCGACATCGACGCGGAAGTGTCAATGAGCAGAAAATAGCTCTGGGGACGGTCTTGGGCGCAGGCCGCACCAGCGACAACGGCGAGCGCCGCGCAGGCGAGAAAAACAGAAGTCATCTGACGGCACTTACGCATGTTCCACCGTGATACAAGGTGTCACTCAAGAACGCCACCATATTCTGTCGGTCGAGGCTCAATCGCAAGCAAAAATCCGTACTGGCCGCACCACCGGCGTTATCCTCAGATTTTCACAGCCGCATGATCAGCGGCCGTCTTTGCTTGATTCCGAATCATGGCACCGTGATCATCCCGTTCAGATGCGCCAGGACAGCGACGATCACGGCGATCCCGACGACGATTATCAACCCGGCACGCACGAGGCGAGCCAGAGCTATCAGCAGAACGACGACGACACAACAGGCACCAACCAGGAGGTAGAAGCGGGGCGGAATCGCCGGCGGAAGAATACGTTCAACCGCATCCACCTCCGTTCCAGTACCGAGCACATCGCTGGACGTTGGCGATGTTGGGCACCGGAGTCGAATTCCCAGATTGCCCGGCATCCACTCGTTAAGAGAGTCAACTTCGAACTGGCTCTCGCGGGGTATCTGGCGAGCGTACTTGCCGTCGATGCGAACATGGGCGAATCGCTGTCCCCCACGGATTTCAGACCCAATCACTCGGCCCACTTCTTGTGAATCGAGAACCACACGGGCACCCGGTTGAAGCTCGGACACACCATGACCGCGCACGAAAACATCAAGTCCGCTCATCCGATGGGTCAGCTTGGCAACGAACGGCCACGCTGCAACAAGCAGAGCAACCACGCCAAGGCCGACGAGGAACTTTCCCGTAATCGGAGGCAGACTTCCCGACCAACCAGGCGATGCCAAGAAGTCGCCGGGATCGTCCTCAAACGGTCGTGTTGGGCGCTTCGGTAACATGAGAATCAAATCTCCGGCGGTACTCGAACTTTCAAACACCGGAACCAACAGAACCGCAAAGTAGATACCGGGCCGACATCAAACGACCCTTTGCGTCTTTAGAGAAGGAGGCCTAACTTCATGAGCAGGTGGGGAGTTACAGCTCACGCGAAAGACTCGTTGAATTCTTATTCGGCGATTGCCGGGCCGCCTGTCGAGCGTTCACGATGTGGCTGAATCATCACGTTGTTTGTGAGCTCCCCGTACCAGAGTTTTTCGCAGACAGCAGAGTCCCACCACCCGCTACTGAGCGATGCGGTCGATAACAGAAGTGAAATAGGTGACGACACGGTCACCAGAAATGTGACGCAATCATCACAAGCTCACCGATGAATCCACGTTTGTCGCACTGATCGACATCCACAACATATTGGTTGGATTGGGCTTGTGATTTATCACTCCTTTGGCACAAAGAATGAATTGTTACTACGGCCTACTGGGCACTGGAGCGCAGTGGACGGCACACAAGTGGGGATCATGCGGACGGCTAGATCCCTGAACAAAACCGCGTCGTGGTGGCCCAGCACTGCTGACGACGCACCGGGATTCTTTGCGAGTGAACCGGACGAGGCATTGCGGAACTGTCATGGTCGGTCGATGCTTTGCGTCGTCAGACAAGGAAAACAACCTCAATGGTCGTCCCAAAAATAGATCGCGCCCCGAACCGAGCGAACCAAACTGAAGTTGATCGCCCAGGGATGAACGCCCCAACTCATCAACAGTCCACTTCGAGTCCAGTCAAAGTAGAAATGCGTCGCTTGACGAAGGTCTACGGTTCGGCAAAGTCACAAACTGCGGCTTTGAAGGACATCGACCTCGAGATCTACCCAAACGAGTTGCTCTGCATTATCGGAGAAAGTGGCTGCGGCAAGTCAACACTCCTGCATCTCACCGCCGGCTTCGAGAACCCAAGCGAAGGTGATCTCCTCGTAGATGGGCAGCCCGTCTGTGGTCCTGATTACCGACGAGGCGTGGTGTTCCAAGAATCGTCCTTGATGCCTTGGCTCACTGTCGAAAAGAACATCAGCCTTGGGCTAGACATTCGAGGGTTCGCCAACGGCAGAAAAGAGAAAGTCGCACGCTTCATCGACATGATGGGACTACAGGGATTCGAGCGACACTATCCCACGCAACTGTCTGGCGGAATGGCCCAACGAGTAGCTATTGCTCGTGCTCTTATCAATGATCCAGACATCCTGCTGTTAGATGAACCGTTTGGTGCTCTGGATGCTCTCACGCGGATGAGGCTGCAAGACGAACTGATACGCATCTGGGAACGCGAGAATTACACGACAATGTTTGTTACTCACGACATTGACGAGGCCGTCTACTTGGGAACTCGCGTAGTCGTGCTGACCCCCAGACCCGGACGGATTGCCAGGATTTTCAGTGTTCCACTTCGCCGCCCTCGCGATCGCGCGAGTCCCGAATTCATCAGACTACGCGGCATGATTGCTAAAGAGTTCCTAGCATTGACCCAAGAGTCCGCGGAGTAGGCACGATTCGGTCGGCAACCAGGACATTCCAAAGAGTAAGGAGAGAAACATGTCGATCACCCTCACGGAATACGATTGTTGCTTCGGGCACGTACTCAACCGCCGCGACTTCTTGAGGCTTTCATCTGGTGCCATTCTGATTGGAGCCACTGCTTCTGTCCTTCCAGGCTGCTCGTCGAGCAAGAAACCCGAGCCCACACCCACGAAAGCCGACAAGAAGGACCCCATTCTCAAAATCGGGTACCTACCCATTACTGACGCCACGCCGCTTCTGATCGGACACTCGCAACATTTCTTTGAAGAAGAAGGAGTGGTCGTCGAGAAACCCGTCCTGATACGAGGATGGTCCGAGATCGCAGAGGGGTTCCTAGCCGGATCGTTCAATCTCGTTCACTTGCTGATTCCCGTACCGATCTACATGCGCTACGCGCAAAAGCACCCCGTCAAGATCGTAGCATGGAATCACATGAACGGATCGGCACTCACTGTGGGAGCCAAGAGCGGCGTGAAGAAACTGGAAGACCTCGGAGGAAAACAGATCGCCGTGCCGTTCTGGTACTCGATGCACAACGTCATTCTGCAACTTTGCCTTCGCAAGTTCGGCATCGAGACCGTTGTGCAAGATCGCAGTGTTGCGCTGAAATCCAACCAAACGAATCTGTTCGTAATGAAGCCTCCCGACATGCCCACGGCTATCTCGAACGGTTCGATCGACGGCTACATCGTTGCTGAGCCGTTCAATGCGGCCGGCGAAGCACTCGCAGGTGGGTCCATTGTTCGTTTCACTGGCGATGTGTTTCGGAACCATCCGTGTTGTGTTGCCGTGATGCACGAGCGTGATATTCAAGAGCATCCGAGTTGGGCTCAGAAGGTGTTGAACGCACTGGTCAAGGCACAACAATGGGTTCTGGCCAATCGTGAACAGACCGCTCAGATCCTCTCGAAGGGTGGCCAAGCCTACCTTCCGATGGAAGAGAAGGTAATCCATCGCGCGATGTTGAAGTACGACCTGGAATCGTACGGCTTGGAAAGCGGAACAGGGGCCATACGCCATCCCGACTGGAACGTAAGCCGCATCGGGTTCCAGCCATACCCGTTCGAGTCCACAACGATCGAGATCGTCAAGCTTCTGAAGCAGACCCGAGTCGAAGGAAACAGTGATTTCCTCAAGGCGTTAGAGCCAGAACAAGTAGTCAAAGAGTTGTTCGACTACAAACTGGTAAAGAACGCCGCAGCCAAAGTGGGCGGTCTGCAACTGTTTGAAGGCATCGATCCCAGCAATCCTTTCGTCCGAGCAGAAGTAATTGAGGTCTGATAGATGGGCAGCATGGTAACCAAGCGATTCCGATTCATTCGGTTCAACGCAGATTGGCGTCGGATTGGATATCAGTTCGTCGGCCTTGCGGTCGCGCTCGCGCTGTGGCAGTTGTTTACGAGTCAGTTCTTCATGACCGAGCAATTTAGCCGCGGTTTCTCTCCCGCGAGCACATTCCGGGAGCTAAGGCAATTCGTCATCGGTGGGGCTCTCCTTCATCATGCGATTCCCAGTTTACAGCGTGTTGGGCTGGGGCTGCTCATTGCCACGCTTGCAGGCATCCCCATCGGGCTTCTGGTCGGTTACTTCAAGGTGTTTAACTTGATAACGAACACCGTATTCCAGTTTATCCGGATGACCTCGCCCCTCGCGTGGATGCCTCTGGCCATCATCGTCTTCGGGGTAGGGAACAAGCCCGTGTGCTTCCTGATTGCCGTCGCGGCGGTGTGGCCGATCGTCATTAACACTGCGCACGGCGTCCGAAGCGTGAATCCAATTTGGGTGAAGGTGGTCCGAATGCTGGGTGGACACCATGCAGGAGTGCTTCGACGGGCGGTTGTGCCCGCCATCATACCTGATATGCTCACTGGTCTCCGGATTTCATTGGGTATCTCTTGGATAATTCTGGTTCCGGCTGAGATGCTCGGCGTTTCCTCTGGACTAGGTTACTACATCTTGGACACGCGCGATCGGTTTAACTACGGAGAACTCATGGCTGTGATCTTGGTCGTTGGGTTTCTTGGCTTCATCTCCGACGTATTGATCCGTCTCGTCCAGCGCAAGTGTTCGTGGCGACTTGAAACAATCAACGGGTTGGTCGTCTGAACTTGGAAAGTTCTCGATCACTTTTGTAGAGGCCGGCAAATGGACAGATTCGTTGACCTTTTCTCGCGGCTCCTGGCCGCTTTTGAAGACGACTCGGTCAGAATCCCGTGCTGCGGACTCAAGTTTGTCCGCCACGATGAGTCGGACCTAGTGGACACATTCTCGCAGTCTCCCAAGTGGCTGGATCCCTTTCCACGTTCTCTCGCATCCTGCGGATATTCCTACAAGGCCGCCAAAGGAGGATGGACGCTGCGAGTCACCGCGGAAACGATCGGTTGTCCCGCGGGCGCAATGAGTTTGGGCTTAGTGGAGGCGGACTCCACTCGTTCCTTTAGTGGCGGCTGTTATGTGCAGCCAATGGCCAAACCAGCCACGCCTGCGGATTTCACAGCGGGTTTCGTTTACGCACCTCACCAGTCGGGACATGGCGAATTCGCCCTCTTTGGTGAAGAGGATTGTGGAAGATACGAAACCCACGAGGCCTCCCGAATGGCCGTGGCTGATATGCCAGTGATTCCCCCGGTGATGGCGGCGGTTTACTACTACCATCCGTTGCTAAGCGAGGTCGATGTCGATCCCGACTTGATCCATCTCTACTGTACCCCGCTTCAGGCGATGAGATTGGTTCAGGGATACTGCTACCCCACCGGCAAGCGATTCACGATGTCCTGCATTGGTATCCGTGGAGTGTCCTGCGATATGACGGCGTGGCCTTATACGAAAGGAGAGATCAACGGCACATTCCTTTGCCTGGGCGCACGTGGCATTACCGGGTGGGAAGAGGAGTATGTTGGATTCGGCATGCCCTTTGAAAGATTCAAGGATGTCGTAGTCGGCATGGAGAAGTCCCGCACGGGGTTCCCGTACCGAATCTTTCCAAAGACGTTCAGGCGAGAGGAAACTGCTGTCACTTCGGAGCGAGAACGAGAATAAGCCATGTCCAGGTTGTATCTTGATCATGCTGCGACTACCCCGTGCAGAGCCGAAGTCTGGGACGCAATGCGTCCTTACTTTGTCAGTGAATACGGCAACCCGAACAGTATCCATGCGGTGGGGAGAGAGGCGCGCGAGGCCGTAGAGGGATCGCGGAAGAAGATCGCTTGCTGCCTTGGTTGCGGTCCCCAGGAGGTGGTACTCACCAGTGGTGGGAGCGAGTCCAACAACTTGGCGCTCCGGGGTGTGTTACGTGGCCGCAAGGGCCATCTCGTCACTACCCGGATCGAGCATCATTCCGTGTTGCGCACGTGCCAGGACCTACAACGGCGCGGCGTTCACATAACCTACCTGGATGTCGATGAGTTTGGCCATGTGCATCCTGAGGAAGTCGTTCGGGCATTGCGTGACGACACCATCTTGGTGTCCATCATGCACGCGAACAATGAGTTCGGGACGATTCAAGACTTGGCACCCATCGCCGGTGCCATTAAAGCGCGCTGTCCCAGCGTGCTAGTTCACACAGATGCCGTACAGACTGTCGGCCACGCCGAGGTCAATGTTCAGAAACTCGGCGTGGATCTGCTGAGCTTCACCGCCCATAAGTTCTATGGACCGAAAGGAATTGGCGGTCTGTACGTTCGAGAAGGTGTCACGCTCCAGCCGCAGATCACCGGCGGGGGACAGGAATGTGGCGTGCGATCTGGTTCCGAGAGCGTGCCGCTCATCGTAGGAATGGCGGTTGCCCTCGAATTCGCCAGCGAAGAGCTACACGCAGAACAAGCTCATTGGACTCCGATCCGTGACCGCTTGATTGAGGGCTTGCTCTCGCAGATTCCTGATAGTCGGCTCAACGGCCATCCGACGCAGCGCTTAGCCACGAACGTGAACGTCAGTTTCCTCGGGGTTAGCGGTGAAGACGTAGTATTGCGTCTGGACCGGTTAGGCGTTTCTGCATCTTCCGCGTCAGCTTGCACGACCGGGAGCGTGGAACCGTCTCATGCCGTAAGTGCCATCGGGCTCCAGCGTGCCTGGGCCCTCGGTGCGTTGCGGTTGACTTTGGGCCATGCCTGCCGGACTCTGGATGTGGAGCAGGTGGTCAGAGCCGTGCGTGATACTGTGGCGGAATTGCGATCAACTTGTTTCGTACCAACCAAGCGAACGTCTGGGTGCTCAGCGGCGGGGCGACGGATAAGTAAGACACCGCTGTCGGCTCGTGGCTAGTCCTGGCTAGTCCCGCGATCGCCCTCTTCGTTTGGAGGAATGCATGCTGGCGTGAAGCAGCACGGAGAACGCCTCGATGTCGCTGTTCGATCCCAAACGCCCGGATTTCCCCTTTGAATTCCAGTCCATGCTCATGTACGCATGGGTGATGGACCGCGACTTCACGGTGCAACGGATCAATGAATCGTTGCGTAGTTGGATGGAGAAAAACGGGTTTGATGAGCTTTGTAGGCGCGTCGAAGGTGCCGGGGTCGGTATCGAAGAATTCATGAGCACAATCTTTGATCATGAAGATGCCCATGTTGGGGAAGGAATCAGTGAGCAACTAGAGTACATCGCCCAACGACTTGAATCACAGCCGCAGTCCTTCGGTCTGGAACAGGGAACCCCACACGAGTTTATGACGACTGTGGTGAAATCGGTGCGCGAAGAGCAGGGCTGGCTTGCAGCGATCCGCTTCGTCAAGGCCGGAGGATACCGGCTGAAAAGCAGGAGCGAGCGTGACCGTGTAGACATCATCACTGTGTGCCAGGTCGAACCAAATGGGGCAGGCTGGAGAGTGAAAGGCTTTCAGGGTCAATTGCAGGAAGCATGGTCTCGCGTCGCGTTATCCATCAAGGAGGGGACCAAATCAGGAAGCGTGGGGCTGATGGGCAGGAACATGTCCCACAATCTCGGCTCACACGCCCTGTACTACCTCGAAGAAGATGAAACTGATGACAACAAGAAAAAGTTCTGCCGCTATCTCCGTCAACGCATGGAGCTGGCGGCCGCCTTCGCTACCAACACCCCCCTGTCATTCGTCACGTGCAACCTGAAGGACGTGTTGCAGGCGTTCAAGGAGAACAAGCTGCTCTTGAGCCGGATCGGCAAGTCGGAAGGTGTAGAAAACGTCGAGGTGGAGCTGGACCTGCCAAGGCAGGATCGCCTGCTCGCGCTTCCGGGTGGAGTGATCGGGTCGCAGGCCATTTACTCCATCTTGGAGAACATCATTCGTGACAGCGCAAAACACGCATCGCCGCGTGATCGGGAGCTGCCTCCCCTTGTAATCACCATCCGCGCGAATGAGCCGGACAACCAGTACCGAGATGACTTTATCAAAGTGGCCGTGTTCGACAACTGAGAGAACTACAGCCAAGCCTACCAAGGCATCCATGACTCCCTGAATCACTTGCGAATTGCCGACGAAGCCGGCAGATTGATCCGCGGCAATTGGGGGATTAAGGAGCGATTCATCTCGGCCGCCTTTCTCCGTGGAATCTGCCTGGAAAATGCGCCCTTGGATCGCACGGATAATCCAACGGAGATTGACGTGCGACTTGGGAGCAAGGATTTCGAGGGCCCAAGGCTACTCGACATTCAATCGGTGAATGGGAATCTGGCTTGGATTTTCTACTTGCTGAAGCCCAAAGACATCATGGTCGTTCGAGACGACTCTTGTGACTTGCAACTCGGTCCTTACAAGCAAGACTCGGTGACTGTTTGGAATTTGGCCTTGTGGAACGATGACAACCTCTCTAGTCCAACGAAGATTCGACACAGGTTTCTGGTGTACTGCGCGCATGACCGAGACACACTCGACAAAGACAGAGCCCGTCTTCCTGTTCGCGTTTTCATTCCTGAGGAAGATCGTGCGACATCGGCGAAGACCAGTTCCTTCGTGCCCATTGGAATCGCCGACCTCGCGCCGGATTGTCTTTCGCCTGCGAAGCTCCTACAGCGACGAGTTGAGTGGCTCCTTGCCCGCAAGAAAGCGACGATGCCCGTCATCGTCCACGTGGCCCTCGGCTGTGACAAACCCAAATGCTTGCTAGAGAAGTCAGATGCTCCCAAGGTATTCATGATGACGGCTGACCAGCTTTCGCAGTGGGAACATGATTGGTATCAGAAGGAATCCCGTCCGCCAATAGTATTGTTGCGCCGGCATGGAACTGACAAGGGTTGGCATGAGGACAAACCAGTTCTCCTGTATGAACCACATGAGTGGCACGACCCGATCCGTCACGTGGCGGACACTATCGCGGAACTGGATTGTTCTCAACTGAAACTGCTCGCCTGGGAGCTAGTTGAAGCAGCGCTCAGCAGAGCGCTCATTCTGGACGAGCGCCTTGACGCGACCAGCCAGAAACCGTTGGAGAGAGGGTACTCCTGTACCACCAAACAGCTTTTCTCGTGGAAAGGAATCGACATTCGTGGAACGGAATTCAGCTCGCAGGGTGCCATACCCTGTGCAGACGAGCTGGAGAGCTGGGTACGAGATCGTGATTTTGATTTTCTGCTAATCCACCACACGATTCTTCAGAAGGTAGAACAGTCCCACGGACAGACCCGAGAGCGTGTCTGTGACGCTCTGCGACAACACGTACCGCACGTGATTGTCCATTCCGGTCGAGTGGACAGTGGAGAATTGCCGGCTGGGGTCAGGTTTCTGCCCCTTTCCCACGTGACCAATTGGTTCAGTCAAAACGCTGCAAAGAAGCAGATCATTGAAGATCTCTGTCTTCTGAGGAGGGTTTGACTTGAGTACCCTGTTTGTCATCGCGAGCGAAACGCTACGGAGCAAGACGTATCTTGGGGAGTCTCTCACTCTTGACAATGACGAATTCGTCTCGTTGTCGCTCTGTGATGCCGAATTCGTGAGCGGGCCTGAAGTAGGATGGGCGGATTCTCATGGCCTCATGCTGTACGTGGCGAAACGCATTGCGGAGAAATCCCACGAACGAATTCGAGTGGCCGGACACATGGGACCATGTTTTGGGCACGATGATTCCGAGAAGTGGCAGGAACGTCTGCACCAGTGCGAAGCAGAAATCGAGACGCACTTGACGAAGGGAAACACAGAGCTTTCGGTCGATCTACAGGTTTGGGGATTTCGCCACGAGGCGTTCTCGTACATTTGGAAGGTGCTTGACCAGTACGCCCGTGGCCCAGTCAGCTTGGCCCGCACCGACTTTCCGAATGAACAAAAACTTCAGTTCATCCGCGCACTTTGGGATGGGTTTGTCGAGGTTCCGGTTTTTGAGAGACTGTCTTTGGCGAAACACAAGATCCTCCACCTGTTCCTGCCAACTAAGATGAATCTTCAGACCGCGCGAGAGCTACAGGCTGAGGGCCGGCAATCGGAATCGCAGGAGTTGGTTCACTCGGCCCGCGCGATACTACAGCGCAAACTGACCGACGGACAATCACTGTTGCAGGAATCCGTTCAACCTCTCGTGAACGAATACAGAAGGGACGATAAACGCGAAGGGTTAAATAAGACGCTCGGTCGTGCTCTCCAGTTGCTTCAGTCTCCTCCGCTGCTGCGCGCTGCGGAGTTCGACCACTGGTTGAACGAACTTGATACGTGCCTCAATGAACTGCGCGAGGCCACGCACAAAGAGCCTGAAACAGCATGACTCCTGGAAGCCCTCCGCTCCGAGCGGGCGGGCTCCCATGCGGCAACTTGTTCGAGGCGCCAGATGACTACAACCAAAAAGACCGTCCTGATCGTAGACGACGACCCCGATTACCTCCAATCGCTTACACGAGCGCTGGGCCGGGAGTTTACGGTTGTGTCAGCGTCCAGCATTCCGGAGGCCAATCGCCGGCTGAACGAGGAAGTCAGCCTGGTCCTCTTGGATATCGTGCTACGCGAGGATGACAAGTCGAACCGCGACGGGTTGGTATTACTGGAATCCATCAAACAGGTTCGACCTGAGATGCCGGTGGTGATGATGACGGCATACGGCGATATCGACTTGGCAATCGAGGCCATGAGGCGAGGCGCCACAGACTTCATCCAGAAGGAGCGTGTAGATATCCGAGAGTTTCGGAAGGTGTTGCAGAATGCTTGGAAGCGGGCGAATTTGGAACGCCGCTTGGCCGAAGTCGAAGACGACTACCGGCGACTTGAGCCGTGGGAGCTAGTGGGCGATGATCCACAAATCCATGAGGTCCGGAGACTCGTGGACATGGTTGCCGAGGACGGCTTTTGCACTGTTCTCATTCGTGGCGAGACAGGGACCGGAAAGGAACTTGTTGCCAGGGCCATCCATTCTCGCGGTCGTCGGAAAGAAGGTCCCTTCGTGACTGTACACCTCCCGGCGCTCAACCCAGACATCATTGAGTCAGAACTGTTCGGACACGTCAAAGGCGCATTCACTGACGCCCGGGATGCACGTGTCGGGTACCTGGAGAAGGCGAAGAACGGCATCGTGTTCCTAGATGAAATCGGTGAGTTAAATACCCACCTTCAGCCCAAGCTGCTGCGTGCCATTGAGACCAAAACCTTTGCTCGCGTCGGCAGTACGGAAGAACTCACAGTGGACACGCAGGTAGTGTGCGCCACCAACCGTGACATGGAGGAAGCGGTCAAGCAAGGACAAGTTCGCGAAGATTTCTACTTCCGCCTAAAGACCTTTGAAATCCGCATTCCTCCTTTGCGCGAGCGGAGCGGGGACATTCCATTGCTTACAGATCACTTTTTGTTCTTGTTTCGCCAGCAGGGCCGAACACGGCTCGCGGGTATCCAGCCCGCCGCGCTGGAGTCCCTGGCAGCGTACCCGTTCCCAGGCAATGTGCGCGAGCTAAGGTCAATCATGGAGCGGGCGATGATGTTGGCTAGCAGCAATCGGCACACGCTGATTGAGGTGAGCGACCTGCCGTTGGAGGTGCAACATCCCTCGAATGTCCTACGTCAGGCGATGTCCGTCACGCTGCCTGACGAGGGCGTGAACCTGGACGGCGAGTTGGCCCGCGTAGAGTTGAGTTACATCGAAGAAGCCTTACGACAGACGGAGGGGAAGAAGACTGATGCATGGCGGCTATTGGGCCTCAACGACCGGTTCGCCCTACGCCGGCGAGTCAAGCGACTCATGGAAGCGTATCCTCAGCTTGTTGGTTCCTTTCAGCTTGTGAAGCAGCTCTATGAAGAATGACCATGCGACCTTCGAGCGATGAACATGGAAAACGTTACGCTGAGAAACGCGAGGGTACTTGTGCTCGGTTACCCGGAACTGGCCGATGCCGTGTGCGTCGCACTGCGCCGACTTGCCGGAGCAGAGTGTACCTTGGCGGGGGTAAACTCAGAACACGGGCATACAACATCACCACGAGCAGCCCCAACGACCGAGACGTCCCTGCGCTGGCTCTGCGAGCGAGTGTTTTCCACGACTGACCTGACGCAGCCGTCCCGGCAGCCAGTAAGTAGCGGCACTCACCGTCACGGACCTCGCCGTTCATGGTCTTCCGACTCAACGCCGTTCCAGCCCACGGGCCTCTTTGAGTGGGGATGGTACGATTTTGTCATCATTCAAGATCTTTGGCTGAAGGAGCAGAGGGCGGACGACAGCGGAGAATCGCTGGAGGCTGGTGGCCAGATACTCGCATCATTGGACTACTACACGCGCGGCAATTTCATCACAAGGAAAGTAGTGCTACTGACGGATCCTTTGTTCGCATGCTGGAAAGGTACTGGCCCGAAAGAGACACGCCCCAGTGATTCATGCCAAGCATTGAAGAAAACCTTCGACGAGAAAAATGTCCTAGAGTTTGTTCACATCTCAGGGGGAGACGACGATCCTGTCCGGCGGCTTTGCGACTTACTTCGGTCACATCAGCCAAGACAGAATCACGCCCCGGCAGGACAGCGACTGACAAATGTGGCCGAGCTTCAAAACCCTGTGCTAAAGACGGCCGTAGCCGCCCTCCAAGAGTACATCACGGCCCACGCCCAAGTCGTCATGATCGACGACGAAACGGCCGACCTCCAGGCCATTTACAAGGCAATCACCGGAGTGGATCTATCGACAGGCCAAGCGACGCCCGTTAGCACGGCGCCTAGCGTCAAGATGGTGAGCAGCATGGATCAACCGGGTCGCACGCCGCAGGCATGGTTTGACTTCGACAAGATTGTTGCGGCCTGCAAGAGCAAGCTGCGGGAAGCGAGTAACTCTCGCTCCCGCCATGTGATCTTCATAACGGACATCCTTTTTAATTTGCCCAACTGGAATAAGACGGGAATCGACCTCATCGAGGCACTGCGCAAGGATCGCGAGCTGGCGAGTGGGAAGTTGACCAATCGAATGAGCATTGTTGCCTGCACGTCGTTCACTACTCCACTCATCATCATGTCGGCCTACCAACGCGGTGCGGACTTTGTCGTTCAGAAAGTGGACTCGACACAGCTTACCGGCCACGGGGGCGTTGCGGAAAAAGAACCGTATCACTTTCGGCTGCTATTGACGCTCGCGTTTCTGTGTTTTCAGAAGCAGCTCCTTGCGCAATCGCGGGAGGAGTGTGAAGCCGTCAGCGCCCGAAACGCCTTACGCCGGCTCCGAACTTCCCTGCCACCGCACTACGTTTCTCTTCACCGTCAGGAAGAATGGCACGATGCCAACTACTACCTGGAGGCCCTCTCGCTCTACGAATCCGGGAGCCCGGAACTCGCCCAGATTAGGACGGAGTTGGAAGCAAAATATGGCGATGCCGAATAGCGAAAATGGCGATCCGCTTCTGAAGCTTTCTCTTGGCCCTGACCGGCCGGTTCTGACCTGGGACGACCGGTTGAAGATTCTGTCGTCACAGGGCGTCTGCCTGCACCTCGACCATTTTGAGAAGTTCCGCACGGATCGAAAGGAACTGATCGGAAACCAGTGGGGAGATCTCAGGGCAACTCTGGACCTGCTGACGGTTTCACAAGATCGTCCGCCTGCTAATTCATGGCGGCGCCCCCTGGGTCGTCTGGCATTCTGGGTTCTTCGTAGCAGCGTTGGGGAGCAGCGCGATGGTGGCGAAGGAAAAAGGGATCACGAAACGGCCAAAGGGTTGCTCCTCTGGCTTGGACCCGAGAGTCTGGAGTCGGGCTGGCGACTGCGTTTCGATGAAAACCTGCGCTACGCCCAACGGTATCGTCTGCTTTCAGGCACCGTTGCAGCTCTCGCGCGTCAGCCGACCGAAGCAAAAGGGGCGCAAACCCAGGCGGCTTTCTCAGAAATCGAGCTTCGCGAAGCTTACTGGTGGACCCTGCGATGCCGTTGGGAACTGGCGATCGAATGGCAACGTGACACCGGATCGCGCGATGCCGAGGCACGACCGGCAGTCAGCGAGGCGGCACTTGCCTACTTGAACCTTCTTAAAGATGAACCGCACCAGCAGGATTTAGAGCGGTTTTTGTCGGAATGCGGCTCCAGCATTGAGATTGAAGTCAAGCGAGTCCTGTTCGCGTACGAGGAAACTTGGGGAGTGAGGCGTTTTTTCTCGATGGAGTGTCCGGAAAGTCCCCAAACCAATGAAGCCGTGCGTCGGGTTTTTTCTTCTTGGCTCTTACGTCGATACGATCTCAAGGGCGCCGAGAAGTTGATTCTCTGGGGTCGCCCCCGGCGTGAGTTGATGGCAGGCGCCTTGTGCTTTCTGGCAGCCGTCGTAGGCGGCTTTGGGCTTTTTGTGGCGCAGGTATTCTTCCCACAGGAACTTCACTCCTGGCGACCGTCCAAGCTATTCTGGTGGGGTCTTCAGGTCTTCGTCCAATTGGCCGCCCTCTTTGGAATGGCGGCATGCACGCCCGCCTTATTCCGTGTCCTGATGCCACGAGCGCTTTTTGGCAGCCTTTTGGCCTGGCTCACAATCATTCTTACTGCCCTCCCAAACCTGGAGCAGATATGGATCTCGGTCGGGCCGCAGACCCAGAAGACTCTCGGACGGTTATGCTTCGAAATGATGGAGGCGCACCCAAGGCTGTCGGCGACGATCGGCGCACTACCCGGATGCGCGCTGACGGCCGTTTTTGTCCTTAACGAAGTGAGCGGTTACGTGTGGAAGCGCAGGCACGCCATCTTGAGAGCGGTTCGGGCGATGATTTGCTCTTACCTCGGGTCCCTTTTCTGGGGCATCATCTTTGCGTTACCCATCAACTTCTGGCTGGAGCGAAAGAGCGACGCGACCTGCTTCTGCCTTGTACCAATTGCGACGATTGGAAGCTCCCTTGCTGTTCTGTTCGGCATACTTGCCCAGTTGCTGTGGGAGAACAAGTCGATGACGGAGCCATTAGGGGAGCCAGTCTGAGCCAGCACGCTGTAGCAATGCAGCACCATCCGAGTTAGGAACGACGCTTTCCAAACCCGAAATCACCAATGGAGCACTTCGTGGAGTTTTTGCTTCAGTTTGTGCTCTTGCCGCTCCTGACAGGTAGTAGGAGTTCAACATGCCGATGATCGCACCCTTGAGTGACCAGGAAGCTCCGGAGGCTGTCCGAAGTATCTTCGGGGTTGTGCAGAAGCAGCGTGGCATGGTGCCAAACATCTTCCGAACAATGGGGCACGCGCCGGAAGTGCTTGAAGCCACGCTCAAGTTCAATCAAGCGATCCAAAAGGACCTTCCCCCAAAGCTACGTGAACTTGCCTACTTGAAAACGACGATCCTAAACCATTGTGATTACTGACTGCACTACCACAGGACCCTCGGTCAGAGGGTCGGCCTGAGCGAGGCCCAAATCGCGGCGTTGGACGACTACGCCAGAAGCGATCTCTTCGACTCGCAAGAAAAGGCCGTCATCCGGCGGCAGACAGAATGACCAGTTGCGCGTCGGAAAGAAACACCTTGAGGTGGCTGATCGTATCTGGATCGACCTTCGCCTCACGTGTCAGTGCGTCTGCGAAGCGTAGGGCTAGCCAACTGGACGAACCGGTTCAACGAGGCGTTCCGAGTCGAGTTGCCTTGACGCACTCGCGACGTCTGCCCACGGATACGACACTCAAGACTCTCACATCCAATGTGACGCTTTAGCCACGCGATCACGGCTAACCTGACGCACGAGATTTCAGTTGGCGTCACAAAAGCGATTTCCTTTGCCTGGGCGCTAACCCGTGTGGGGACAGCTTCTTGGGCTGGAACAATCCGGGCTGTTCCTCCTTCAAATCCCAATCTCGGCACCTTCGTTGCGTTGACACTGGATCACGGCCAATCTGCATTCGGCCGGTCTCTACTTGAAAGGACTCGGCACATGTTTCCTCGTCGCTGCAAGCACCGATCAGTACTTTTCGCGTTGCTTTCAATCATCGTCGCGGGATGCACTCGACCCACGGCCGCCGCCGCTGGAAAACCCCGTACCGTTACGCTGCTCGTGCATGGGATTACGTGGGATCTACAGAGGCCCTGTCAAGTATGGGGCCAAGCGGCGACCGCCACGGATGGCAATGCTCGGTGGGACGGAATGATCGGACACCTTGAGCAAGAAGGACACCGATTCGGTGGTGTCATCAGGTGCAATGGCTCTCAGCTTGCCCTACCGCAGTGTCTCGACACATCGGGTGTTCGGAGTGAACCAAGCACGGCCAGCGTGTTCGCGCTCGAGTTCTCGCCGTCTGCCAACACCGATGGGATCTCGTACAAGACCTTGGAGCTAGTTCGTTGCTTGCGGGAACTGCGCGCCTTCACCGGATGCGAAAAGGTGCGAATCGTCGCTCACAGCGCAGGGGGTGTGATCGTCCGGGTGTATCTCCAAAATGCTCTCCCTGGAGTCGAGTACGCTGGTGACGTGGATCGCGTGATTACGATTGGAACGCCTCACTTGGGGGCTGCCATCGCCAGCCATTTTGGTGATTTCCTGGGATCACGTGCGACTTCGCTGAAGCCGAATGCCGAACTCATTCGTCGCCTCAACGGCCCGCTCGACCTGCCGCCCAACATTTTGTTTGCCTCGGTCGTGGTCCGCGGCATCGCGGCAGATGTCCGCGGCACCGGACACGAATACGAGCAGTTCGTGGATCGCGATCTCTTGAGGCAGTTACCGATTGACTACCGCGAGGGTGGCGACCAGGTCGTTCACGTGTGCAGTCAAAACCTGCGCCTCGCTGAATGTGCGAAGCGTTACGAGGCAGCCACTCATCGCCCCGTTCACTACATTCTCGTTCGAGTTCCCGACCCCACTCCCGAAGACCTCTCGCTATTTGAGGAAAAGGTCCATGAGGCAGCCCCCAGAGACACGGGAGTTCAAGCGTGCGTGGCCAAGTTGCTTGCTGACGACGGAAGCTTTTGGACAGAGCCCGGCGAGCGCAGGCTGGCCGAGTCAGCATCCGCGCAGGCTAAGCTCCATGCGTTCGGCATCATTGAGAAGGAGACGTTGCACAAGCATCCGCTCACGCAGGTGACAACCGTGGAAATTGAGCAGTTAGAACTGCTGGAGCAGGACGGCTACATGCACACCTACCAATTCTCTGGTAGGGCCAGATGGGGCAAACTAAAACCTCGATCCACCCACGTGGACGGAAAGATGCAACTCACGCTTGATCGCTTTGGTCGCATCAACTGCTGTCGATCTTGGGCTACCCACCAGCAGGACCAATGATGCGTCCGCTGGTCATCAACGAAAGTATCGAACAGCCAAGTAATCAGAACTTGAATGTGAGAGTCAGGTAGAAAAAGTCCGAGTCGTCAGGATTGCCAGTGGCGGCGATGAACTCTCCCGCGAAGAAGTGGGAGTAGCCGAAAAGCACATCCGCGTGAGGCGTCAGTTGCACTTGGGCCGTGAGGTCAAGTTCTTGTCCTACGTCGGTACCAGCGGCGCCAGTCGGACTCTTGCGGATGACCGCGCCAGCCGCGTTGTACAGAGCGTCACGAGCCTCCTCCAAATGGAAGATGTGCCACCAGGCGAGAAGTGTCACGCGATCGGTCGGCTTGGCTGTGAGCTGGAAGTTCCAATCCTCAATATTCTGCCGCGCCACGAGATCGACGAAGCCCATGTATTTGTGGCCGAACGGGAAGAGCTGATTAAATGTGCCCACGTGGCCGTCCGTCGGATTTGAGTCACCAGACGCCCAATCGAAGTATGTCCAGAACACCGGCTTCCAGGGCAGGCACTGGAATTCATACCCCCCACCAATCGTATAAAATCCAGCCGAAATGTCTTTGTCCCCTACTTCACCGAACTGGTGGCCTCCCTCGACCTCCCAGAGCCAGTCGCAACAGCGACCTTGGTAGCGCGTGCCGATCGTGTTGACATGGAAATCAGCCACCGCCAACTCGTTACCGTATGGCTTGGTAGGATCGTTGTCCTCGAAGCCCAGGTAGTAGAAGTCCCAGGTGTGGTCTTTGACCGCGTGCCAAGTGGCGTAGAGACCGTAGAATTGCTGGCTTTGGTCGGGGTGGTCGAAGTTGTGGTCGTTATTGATGTGCTGCGAAAATGGCACTGGACGAGTCCAGAAGCCATCCAGGTCCCAAGAGCTGCTTCTCCAGAACAATTTCGCACCGTCGAAGGTGCGACGAGTGTCGCTCCAGTCAAGCGGAGAAATCAGACGTTGCGCCCCGTAGATCAGCTCCTGCCGGCCGACGCGGGCTGAACCACCGCAGAAATCGTCGCACAGCTTTGCCTCACCGAAAAGGTTGAGGAAGTCGGCTCGGTTTTCGTCGATGAGCCGAGGAGTCAGATGCTCGAAGGAACTTGTCGCGTCAATGAACTCGGCGTACCCGCGGAGCCAGCCGTTGTACCAAAGATCCCCGTACAGCCGCGTCCGCTGCAGCAGATAGTCGTCGGTCAATCCGTTCAGCCGCAGATTGTCCTCGTGCAGATACCTGAGCCGGTATTCGCCTCCGACATCGAGCACCGTGCATGGAGCGACACAGATTCGCTTGAGGGCGTCAAAAGGATCGGATGACACATAATCGGGGGCGTCAAGATAACTGAAGTCGTTCTGGTAGAACACGTCCTTGTACGGCTTGCTCTTGGGCTTGGGCGTCGCGCTGGCGGCTGCCTCACCAGGCTCGGCGGTCGAGACCTCGTACGCAAGTGACTCACCTTGCGTGGAACGTGGATCGGCTCCGGCTGCCTGATCGCCGCTGTACGTTCCCTCTGCACCCCCGACTTGCTGGCGAGGGGTGCTCTCTTCGGCGAGGGCGACTTGCTCGCATCCTGCCAGCAGCGCCAAACCGACCAATGACTTGGTTATTCTGAGCAGTCGATTCACAGGTACTCCCTTACCGTGCCTGAACGGATCGCCTACCCAGAAGGGAGCTTCAGCGTGCGGAAGGGACACCGGAGAGTCTGTCGGGGCCTCAGCTCGGGTTTAGGCGGACCTTTGTGAGTTATGATCGGGTTTTCTGAACGACAACTGAATCGGATTAGTGCCTGATGGATCGGTCCTGCCGACAAACTCCTCCAAGCCTGGCACGTTGGTCGAGGCAGAGAGAACTCTGGTCGCGCACTGAGCGAAAGGGCGCACATCGTGGGTACGGAGGCATGCCCGGCATGCGCCCTCCACGCACCTTGAAATTGACCTTTCCCCAAAGTGGGATTTGGATTACATCCCACCAATGCAAATAGGCGGCCGACCGGCAGGACGTTCAGGTTCGACCGAATCTCCCGGATCAATTCCTCCATGACCCGCGAAATGACTGCGAGCCTGCGCTGCAGTGACTGCAGCAAGGAGAAGTACACGAAGCCGACGGTCAAAGGCTCGCCACGTCTACCGTCTGGCTGGAAACGGCGCGATGACGAAGTGTACTGCAACCATTGCTGGCGTAAGCGGTACATCATCCGTGCGGTGACAATCCCCGTTGCGGGCCCCGTTGGTCGAGAATGGTCAGATCTCCGCACGGCACTCGCCGAGTGCTGGCAGCAGAGCACCGAGCTGGCGAATTGGGCGGTGACGGAATTGGCGAAGGCGGACGTAGTGCGAACCGCTGCCGACAAACGACTACCGCCAATGCCGCATGTTTATCTGTACCCTGCAGCGCGCGGCCGTGTGCCGAAAATGGACTCAATGAGCGTCGTGGCCGTGCTGCACGCCGTCGAACAGCGTTACCGTAAGTCTCGGTTGGACGTAGTGTGGAGGTCAGAGGCCGCACTGCCCCGATACCGTTACCCCGTACCATATCCTATCCACCAAAAGGGCTGGCGGCCTCGTCGGGGCCAGAATGGTGAAGCACTTATCGACCTGCGCCTGGCAAGCGAGCCTTTCACTCTGCGACTGCGCGGAGGCCATGAGTACCGACGGCAGCTCGGAGCATTCGCCGAGATCGTGTCCGGAGACGCCGTGCAGTGCGAGCTAGCTCTGTACCGTCAACGAGCTAGCGGGGGAGATCACCGTCCTGGAGTCGAAGACCGCGACACGACACGTAGTCAGCGCGTGCATTATCGGGTGATGTGCAAACTGGTGGCCTGGCTGCCCCGTCAGGAGAGTAACCGCACGCGGACCGGAACCCTGCTGCTGCGCACAGCGCCAGACTCGTTCTGGATCGCTGAAGTCAATTCTCGTGATCCTTGGGTGATCTATGCGGACCACGTTCGACGTTGGGTTGCTCAACACCGCCGCGCGCTCGATCGCCTCGCCCAAGACTCAAAGCAGTCAAACCACCTGCCAGAGCAAATGCGACGGCAGATTGCCGACCGTCGTGAAATGATTGTAGAGCGGCACCGCCGCCGCACAGAGACTTGGTGTCACCAAGCTGCGGCAATGGTAGCGAGTTACGCCAATCGGCTCGGACTCACGGACGTGCGTTACGATGATACCATCAGATCATACGTGTCCGAGTTTCCGTGGTACAGGCTTCGCGCGATGCTCCAAACTAAGCTCGATGAGCTAGGAATGACGATAATCACAAACGCGGAGTCTGCTGAGACTCCAGACGACGATTCAACGGGCGAAGATCCTATTCAAGCCGATCGCGCGGCGTAGCATGGGATGGTGAGGATGGCAGGACTACTTGGGCTACCGCCAGGCCCAGCGTGAGGAGGCCCTGGGACGCTTGTCGCCCAGCGGCTCTCGCGGAACGCGGTAAAAGTGTCCGGGATATCCGCATTTTTGTGGGCCGCCCCGGAAGCGGCTGCGAATCAATCAGGTCGCTGCGGCATCAACCTGTTTGGTGCTCCAAGCCCTCGGGACGCTGTGGCCGGAAAAGCCAGGCCCGTCGGGGGCTGCAGCAGTCACGATTAGTGCGAGCCGTTGCGGGTACACGCAGTTCAGTTCAATACTCCGATCCGTGCGACTGACGCGATCAGCGTTCGCTGAGTATTCCCGTACTGCGCCCAAAACAAGCAACACGATTCTGCTTGAACGATTCACACTTTGCCAATGAAGTCCTACCGACTTGTTCGGGCGCGCAACCCAACGCTCATCCATCCGCTCTCGCGCTCGTGAGCCATTCACGAATTGTCTGCCATTCTTCTTGCTTCAGAGATTCAGGCTGGCGGCCCTTGAACTTGCCACCGTACATGTTGCCGGTCCAGGCGAGGCGGACCGGGACGAGTTGGGCGAGGTAACCGAGCGCCTGTTTCATGCCCGTTTCCCCTTCTGGGTCACAATCCAGAAACACCGTCACGATTCCTCCAGCCACTTCGCGCGCCAACGTCGCGGCCTTGGCCGCCTGCTCCCGTGTGATCGCGTTGGAGCACAATCCGACCGCGGGCACGCCGAGCGTCTCCAGCTTGATTACATCGTTTGGCCCCTCAACCACGATGAGGCCGAGGCCCTGCAGTTTCTCGCGCACACCATCTTGCCTCAGCACGTGCTGGCCCCAGAACTCGATGCCCCGGTGGAATCCCTTTACGAAGTGGAACTTCTCAGGCTCCCGTTCGGTTTTGCCGCCCGACACCCACTTGCCGTGCTTCTCTTCGTATTCCGGGTCGCGGCCGAACCACGTCAGAACCTCACCGCTTTCCGAAAGAAACGGATAAACGACTTTGCCTCGCATCGTGCCACCGCTCCGGTCTTCGCCGCCCACGTCACGCGGCAGGTAACCCACACGCCACTTCTGACACACCTCGGGAGTGAGGAACGGACGGCGACGGAAGTAGGCCGAGGCTGCCGGCGGCATCTCTGCAGGGTCCACCACGAACTTTCGATCCAGTTCAACAAGACCGCGGGCGCGTTCGTTGTCTGACTTTGCTAGCGGAATGTTGATCTTCGGCGGCTCTGGTGCGCTGGCCTTCTGAGCAGACGGGTCCTGTTGGGCCTCGGCCTTCGTTGCGCCGCGCGACATCGCCTGCAGGTCGGACGCGATCTCTTTGAACCGTTCGCCACGTGGCCGGCCCGCGGCGTTCTCGCCGGGCTTCATCAGATCGCAGAGCGAGATCAAGTTACCAGCTTTGCCGCACTCGTACTGGTGGCACTTCCACTGTTTGGCCGGATGGTCGGCCTGGATTGCGAGAACCCGGTCACCCGTCTCGCAAGTGCGTTCGCAATTGAGGAAGCAGCGGGAACGAGTTTCTTTCCCGATGCGATGCAGTTCTGGGAGTTGGACACCGTAGTATGCAGCCGCCTGCTCCAAGCTGACCTGCGGCATCAGCTCATCGACTTTGATAAACGACTTCTTTTCGGGGGACGGCAAGGCGAAAGGGGGAAGGGAGTAGGGCGGGGATGCTACGCTAGACCGCAGCCCATGGCAAGCCACACGTGCCGCACTCTGGTCACCCCTCGGGATCTTGAGATCCTAGCTGCTCTGGACCGAACGCCCCTTACGGCCGCGCAGTTGCTCAAGTTGAGCCGAACGTTTGCTCGGCCATTCACGACGGAGCGGCGAGTTCGAGAACGACTTCAGGTACTGTCCGCGGCCGACTTGGTGTTGCAGTCGCAATACGCAACGTGCAGTCCGGGCATTCTCAGCTACTACCTGCTCACGAAAGTGGGTTACCGGCTGCTCCACAGCCCGGACGCTTCGCCGCCGACGAAACGCTACTTCAGTCCGATTGGCATTGCCAACCAGTACCACACCCAAGGTCTGGCCGACTTCATCGTGCACACGGCGGTGTGTGCCCACCGTGCGGCCCTTCGGTTGAAGAACTTTTCTCGCGAGAACACGCTGCGGCTGGAGGCCGGAGACCAGTTCCTCTGGCCAGACTGCAGCTTTCAACTCTTGCGGCCTGACGGTATTGAGTTTTCGTTCTTTGTCGAACTCGACAACTCAACCGAGCGCATCCGCTCGCAGAAGGAACTGGATAGTTGGCAGCGGAAGATTGGCTTGTATGACGAGTACCAGAACACTTCGCGAGCCCGTTTCCGCGTGCTTATCGTGGCCACTCGCAGCGCGGAGCGTCTCGGCAACATTCTTGCCGCGGCTGCCGAGCTGGTCCGCAATCCTCACCGGTCACTTTTCTACGGCATCACGCTGGGCGATTACCTTGCACAGTCTGAGGGCGTGACTTCCCCTTGCTTCAAAGATCACCTTGATCGGAGTGTCGCTCTCGCTTGGCGAGGCCGACCAGCCTACTATCACCGCACCACGTCGCCGGTATCCGTGCCCGAGAATCGCCATCACCTGCTCGAAACCTCGCGCGCAGCGCCATCGCTGTGCTAGTCTTCGAATCCTGCCGGAAGCCTCGGCCGGAACATCCGCTTGCATCACCGTATGCACGGCCCTCTCCACACATCGCCAGCGATCGGTGTCCACCGGCGGTGTCGCCTGGCGGTGGCTCAACGGCCGGACCACCGATCTTGCGGAGCCTCACCAGCCCGCTGCTCTGGTGGATTGGGCATTCATGAAACCAGCCGCAGGCACGACAGGCCCCGCCCTCAGACTCACGCACCTCTGAGGGCGGGTGTTTTTCAAGCCCTACTGTCGCGCCCGTCCCCGTAGACGATTACACTGCCGTCATGTTCGTCAACGTCGCTGTCCCGCCGACAAGTGACCGCGGTCCGCAGTACATGGACCTGGCACTGGCGGCAATGCACCAGGGTAACCCTGACCGATTGCCGATCAGCTTGGAGTACGCATGGCATGAAGGGCGAGTCAGCCAGTACTGTCGGTTTCCGCCGGACCTTCGAACGATCGTCGAGGGACAACTTTACGCCCAATATCCCGACTGCAGGATTGAACGGGTCAGCGACGAAGCATCGGCCGCCATCAGTCAATGCAGATGGACAACGGGCCTACGGCTCCGCCCGGACATCTTCCCACTCAAGCGGTACGCCCAGTTTGAAGACGCGTTGAATCGCGTCACCGCGGACCCGGTCACGGCGATCCTGACATCGCTCGCGCCAGACAAGCACGGACTGGTTACATGCCGCGTCGAAATTGTTCTCAAGCCTGCGAGCACCAAGGTTCAGGCTCGCGCGAAGAAAAGCCTTCGCCGCCTGGCACGTCCATTCTTTCGTTCACACCCGAAGCTGGCCCACACCTACGCCGTTGCTGCCACGTCACGCTCAGCGCTCGGAGGGGCACTCGCTGTTGTGCTGGGGCTCTTCGGCCGCAGTGAGTTGCCGCATCCGATTCCAACACTCAGTACTTCGCCGACACGGACGCATGATCGCGAGGAGGACTTGCAAGCCGCCAGCGATAAGCTCGGCCGCTTGCTCTTCGACGCCCGCGTCCGGTTGATCGTCTGCGGGCCGAAGGAGGCGAAAGCAATCGCCCTGGGCAAGCTTCGAGAAATGGCCGGAGTGTTTGGGCAGTTCAGCTCTCCGCGTTTGGCCACGTTCCGCGTATGCCAACGATTCCGCCCCTTCCTGCTCTCGACCGAGGAAGTCGCAACACTCTGGCATCCCCCGACTGCAACAGTGCGGGTCCCGGCCATGTCGGTCGTTGAGAGCCGTGAGCTGGAGTCCCCGGTCACCCTGCCGCTGGCCGCCCAGCATGCGGACTTGGCCGTCCTTGGCGCGATCACGTTCCGCTCGCGCCGCGAGCGCTTTGGCATCCTGCCCGACGACCGCCGGCGACACGTCGCGATTCTTGGCAAAACGGGCATGGGCAAATCGACGCTGCTACACAACCTGATTGCGTCGGACATCAAGGCCGGACGTGGCGTGTGTCTCATCGACCCACACGGCGACTTGTCCGACACCGTACTGCACTCCGTTCCAAAGCACCGCACGAACGACGTAGTGCTGTTCGACGCGGGAGACGCCAGCTACCCGCTCTCGTTCAACGTGCTGTCGTGTCAAAACGCCGAGCAGCGACCGCTGGTCGCGTCGGGCATCGTGGGCGCGTTCAAGAAGGCATACAGCGAGTCTTGGGGGCCACGGCTGGAGCACATCCTACGCAATGCACTGCTCGCACTGCTGGAGACTACCGATTCCACGCTCGTGACGTTGCTTCGCCTGCTCACCGAGAGCCGATTCCGCGCGGCGGTAGCGGCCAAGGTTACGGACCCGGCTGTCCGAGCGTTCTGGCAGCGGGAGTTCGCGGGTATGCCGCCGAAGCTCCAGGCAGAGGCCGTCGCCCCGATCCAGAACAAGGTGGGCCACGTCGTCAGCTCCCCGGTGCTCCGCAATATACTCGGGCAGTCTCGCAGTGCCTTGAACTTGCGAGAGGTCATGGACGCGGGCAAAGTGCTCGTCGTGAACCTGAGCAAGGGTCGTATCGGGGAGGACGCATCGGCGTTGCTCGGTTCGCTACTCGTGAGCGGCATGCAGATCGCCGCAATGAGCCGATCCGATCTCCCCGAGGCGGCCCGCTGTGACTTCTACTTGTACGTGGACGAGTTCCAGAACTTCGCGACCGAATCGTTCGCGACGATCCTGTCCGAGGCCCGCAAGTACCGGTTGAACCTGACGATCGCGAACCAATACCTTTCCCAGATGGACGAGGCGACCGCCGACGCGGTGTTTGGCAACGTGGGTACGCTGTTGACGTTTCAGGTCGGCGCTCGCGACGCAGAGATCATCGCGGAGCAGCTCGGACCAGAACTGACTGCTCAGGATTTGCTGCGCCTGCCACGCTACCGAGCCTACGTGCGGCTCCTCATTGACGGCTCACCCAGTCGCCCATTTTCAATGTGTACGTTACCACCGACGGTCTTCAACCGGGACGAGCACCGACCGGCCATCATCCGCCGCTACTCGCGGCAGCGGTATGCCCGCCCGACCACGCAAGTTGAAGCGGAAATCCGGCGCGCGTTCGCCTATTCTTGAGTTCAGACGCACCGAAGGAGAGAACGTCAATGAACCAATCCAAAGCAAAGCCGCTATTCTCGGTCTCGAACCATCACACCGATAAATGCGGCAAGCCACCGTCTGTGGACGGCGACGAACCGAACACGTACCACGGCTACTTCGAGAACAGGTACGGCGAGCAATCAATCTTCGTTCACAAGAGAGCCACCGGCGAGGCAGTAGTCTTCTGCGGCGACGCAGGCTGGACCGCTTACCGTGTGGTCAATGGGCAAGTCGAGGGCTTGGTCTTGGCACCGGAGGAGCGGATTTGGCTCCAAGCGTGCTTGAAGGCGTGCGGAGCCGGCACGTAGGTCTGCGTTCTGTTGCGTCATTTGGCTGTTCGCATCGACTTTTCTTCCGACGCGCTCGGCGGGGACGCGAGTTGACCGCCCCACGCCTTCGGTCTACTCTCCCTTCCCAATGCCCGGACCTGCCGAGCAGTCAGCCACCGGCGAAACCGTCAACGACTTTCTCGCATCGCTCACGACTGGCGTCCCTATCTCCGAGCAGCCCGAGTGCGAGCAGTGGCCGGACGTGATTGCACGCCTTCAAGTCGAGGGACGAATCGCCGAGATCAGCGAGGAGGTCTGGTACTACTTCCTGGAAGTCTTGCCGCCGAAGCTTCTCCGCGGATGCTGGTTCGCGTTCGCGGAAGGCCAAGAGCCGCTGAAACTCTTCTGGCGCAGGCAAGGCCGACACTACGGCCGCCAACTCACGTGGGATGAAACCCACCGGCTTTGCGACGCTACCGGACTTCCGAAGGATTACGGCTACCGCTAAATCGCATGGCGAAGTCGAAGAATCAGCCAGAGGCCAGCGAAGGACAATCGGAGCAGCTTGTGGCCGCGGTGAGCTGCCTCGCTGACGAAGTGAAAGTACTGCGCGAGGCAGTTGACGAGTTGCGCTCTGCGATTCGATGGGGCCTGCAAAACGACAAGTTCCGCAGCCCGGAGAATCCAACAATCGAGCCAGTTGAGATCGACCACGAGCAAATCGACGCCACGGTCCGCGATGCCTGCTCGGAGGTGAGCGGCGACGTGTCGGATGCCGTCCGCGAAAGTTTCAAGGAAGAAATGCGCGAGCTGCGCGATTCTCTGGATCAATTCTCGATCGATGCTACTTGGGCAGCACGGAAGATCCGCGAGAAGCCCTCGGAGGAACTGAACGAGCTACGCGAAACGCTGCAAGGTGAAATCGTCGATCTTCGGGGTTCCGTCGAGCAGTTCATGACCGAGATGCAGGACGCCGTGACTCAGATTCACGACGCCGTCCGTCGCGAAAAGCAGGGGACTCTCTTCGACCCCGGCGTCATGGATCTTCCCCAGAGCAAATGAGCATCCTCGAAACTCATCATCAGATTGAGCAGGCGGAAGAACACCTGCGCCGTCTGAAGGAGCGTCTTGAACAGGAACTCGTCCATCAACGGGAGCAACCGCCCCCCGATGCCGAACGATTGACCCAAGGGTATCCGTGGCCAAGCTCTCGGATTACGAAGGCCGACATGATCCGGCTCACGGAGCTTCGGAGGCTCACGCGAAAGCCGATCACCAAGCTAATCCACCAAGCGATCCAAGCGTACTACAATCTGCTCGCCAGCGGGCGGAACCTCAAGATCGTTCCGTACCACGGCGAGGGGCGCAGTGTGTGGTACATCGTTGATGCAGACGCAAGCGTCGATCAGCAGCCGTGCATCGTCGCTACTGCGGGAAGCCTCGACCAGGCAGAGGAGATTCTTCGCTCTCTGACGACCGAAGGCCATGAGCGCGGGCGAAGCGAAGATGAGTTGCCCCGCTTCGTCTACCAGCCCGAGAATGCCGGCGATCCAAACTGCGGGACAACTGCATCGTCAATTCGATCGTCCGCCGTTTATCGCAGCATCGAATCAGCCACAAGGGAACATCCCGATTGTCGCATTCTGAAAATGGACTACGCGGATGTTGAGGAGCCCGTTGTTCTCGATGCCGATCCCGGCGAACGCCAAGTTGTCCAAGAGGAACATGCCGAGTGATCTTCTCCGCGACCTGCTCATCGTGAACCGCCGCATCTTTGACCAGGCGGTTGCCAATGTGCGAGCGGAAACCAACCGCGATATCGACTGTGTCCTGCGCGAAGAATCGCTCTGGGCATACGAGCAGACGCACCGAACTCCAAAGAGTGAGCTGCAGCAGATCAACAAGGCGGCACAGGATCGAGCCGACAGGCGCGTTGCAGAAATCCAGACGGCAGCGGCTTCAAAGATCGGCGCACTGAAGACGCAACACCACGAACGCGAGAGACGCATTCGGACTTATTGCGATCAATTGGAGAGTCAGAACCAGAAGCCCGGCGGCGACCGGTGCGAACAACCGCGCCTGTCGAAACTCGGCGTACCCGTCCCGCCCAAGCTAGCGGAGATCTTCGGCTATGCCGGTGAAGCGCGCTTTGTGGGTTTCTACCTCGAACCAACGGTCGATGAGCTGATGTTCGACGATGGCCACACGTCTGCCACGGGCGAGTGGTATGCCTTTGAACGATGGCGGGAGCACCCCGCGGTCGCCGGCCATCTGCAGGATGTAAATCTCGGCGGCTCCGACCTGGATGCCACTCACTGGCTTATCATCGACCGCGAGCGTGACTTGCTGTACGTCGCGCGCGTCAGCACGGCGCAGGCATTTCTCCAGGAGCAGCACCCAAGGCCGCCGGAGCGTCAACCCTGCGAGACGGCTGAGATTTACCGCAGAATGCAGGGCCAGCAACGTGCGGTGGCAGAAATGCTCGCGTTCCTCGACCAGCCCACTGCCGCGAACCACGCTTCCCCGCCCGAGTCTGTCTGAAACATTGACCGGCTGCGGCCAACGCGGCGACGATCCCAATCATGACGATCGCGGACAGGACACGTCCAACGCTCAGAAACGATCAGTGCAGCAATTGCTCGCCCTGTCGGCCGAGCCAGCCCGAACCATCGCGAGCGTCCGTCACGAAACCCGAACGAAGATTCGGCGCCTGCGTCCGCCTGTGAAGGCCCACGGCGGCAAGTACTATCTGGCCCCGAGAATTGTTCCGATTCTGCTCGACGTGCGCGAGAGAATCACCGAGTACCTGGAGCCGTGCGCCTTTGGTGCCTCAGTATTTCTTGCCATGCCGAGATTCGAGCGCGAGATCCTGGGCGACATCAATCCCGACGTATGCGCGCTCTGGACTGTTCTCGGAAACGATTGCTTGTCTGCCGCTCTCACTGACCGGCTCTCCCGCCTGCCATACAATGAGGCCACGTTCGACGGAGCACGCTCCCCGAGCGACGGCACGCTGCTCGATCGCGCCCTGCGTTTTCTCGTCACGTGTAGATTTTCGAGGGGCGGACTCGGAACGAGCTACGCGTGGTCCGATCGCACCCGTGGCGGGAAGCCCGGTGACGAAAATGCGTGGGATACATTTCGAACCGACGAGCTGCCCCGGATCATCGCCCGCGCACGGGGCATCGAAGTGACCAACGAGAGTTGCTGGTGGACGGTCTGGGAGAGCCGCGAGAAAGTCCACCGATTGATCTACGCCGATCCACCGTATCACCCACGAACACGAACCGCGAAGGCAGCCTACGGCGCCTACGAAATGACGCCGCTTCAGCACTTCTGGCTTGTCGCGGCGCTTCGAGCACATTCTGGCCCTGCCGCCATCAGCGGCTATCGCTGCGATGAATACGACCAGTGGCTTCGTGACTGGCGCCGATTCGATTTCGACATGCCGAACAACGCCGGTCAAACCCGACGCAAGCAGCGTCGCACGGAGTCGCTGTGGATCAACTGGTGAAGAGAACGCAAACTGCCCGGAGCCTCACGTCCGCTATGACCGCCGTCTCTCATCGCATGCATCAGCAGTGGCAGTTCAAACGGAACGAGTTTCTTCGCCAGGCGGTTCGGAATCTCGACGCCATCGGACGGGCGACCGTTGACTTCTTGAATCAATCTCCACGACCGTCACGACTACCGCGTCTTGCTCCTGGAGGCTGTTTTGCTTCAGACTTGAGCTGGCGAACGCTTACGGTTTCCGTGAGCCATCAAGCGTTGTGGTCGAGACTGGCTGCTTGTCCGCATGGCGAAGTTCAATTGTCTCATCCCCTCGACGAGAGACGAACGCCCGCGCCGTCCACTCGCCGTTAGGGTCACCGCCGACAATCAGGAGAACCGGTTCCGGGCAGCGGTAGTGGGCCGTGGTCGCAATCGATTTCATCTGCGCGATATCCCGTCCGCTTGGGCTTGGTGGTGCGTTCGGGTGAAAGTGCCACTCGCCAAGGTAAAAGAGTCTGCTTCGACGCCAGATGCGGTTGAGCAATTGCTGTAGTCCCCGGATGCCCCGCCGAAACCAGTTCCAACCGCGCTGAGAATCGCTGGGTGGACCTGTAGTTTCAGAGACGATGGCCCAATCGTGCGCATTGCTGTAACGCCCGATGAGTATGCCTCCTGTCTCGCAGCTCCTAGCGTCGCGGCAGTGCGCGAGGATACGTCGCATCTCGGTTTCAGGGATGTGCAGTCCGTAACGACAATCAGGCGACTGGAACAAGTTCTCTGGCATGCGGCCCTTCCAGTTTGACGCGGGCGACCCCAATGAACTTGGTTCCGTCGTATTGCTGTTCGAAGATGTTGAGATTCGGCGAAACGTCTGGAGTCGCCAGCACGGATTCTACGTGCTTGATAGCAGTACTCGCCATAAGCCAGATGTCGTCTGCCCGTGCGGGAAACACCGGATGCCAGCATCCGATCCCCTCGCGGGGAAACTCGAAGTCGTGTGCTTCTTCACGCTCCCGCTGGAGCCACGGCTGAATCGCTTGCTGAAACTCTCGGACAGGAAACCTCTGGCCGTTGGCAGTGAAGCAAAACAATCGTTTGCCACCAAAGCCGAGGGAAACAGAAACAAACTGCTTCGGCTCGGACCACGGGAACCGCTTGAGTTCTTGAAGGAGTTCGTCACTCCCCGTGCAATCGATAATGAGATCGCAATGCTCGACTCGCTTGCGGTCCTTGTCCGCCTTCGGTGGAAACTTGTCGAGAATCTCCTCAATCTCCAAGTGTGGACTGACTTCCCGGAGGCGGCGTGCGAGGCCACTAGCTTTTGGAATCCCGATATCCGCAAGTGTCAATGTGTGTCGGCACAAGTTGCCCGCCTCCAGCTTCTCGCCATCGCTTGTGACGAGGTGTCGTGAGCCGCCTCGTGCGAGAAGTTCCGCAATGGCTGACCCGAGTGCTCCCGCACCGATGAGAAGAATGTGACGATCGGCCAAAGGTGCTCTCAAGCGACCGCGAGCCAGCAGAGTCTGGCGAGCCCAGTTCTGTGATTTGAGCCATCGCACCTCGACGTTCCGGCCCAGAACCTCTGTTCGGTCCCGGCGCCAGTGTCCCATCTTATTCGGCCGGAATCCCGCAGGTGCTTGGTTTCCATGCGAGAGCACAGGCAACATAATCGGCTGCCAGTGCATCTGGACGCTTGGCCCACCGATCACCGCCGGGATCGGAAAACCGATGAGCAGGATGTGCTCCGCGCCATCTCGGAAGCGCTGCGCTACCGTCTGAAGACGCTCATCGAGATTCAGCTTCTGTTGATTGCAGGCTTCGCGAAACTCCGCCCATGTCCGCGGCGTTTGCCACGGCACCAGGACCGGTGGCCCGTTAAGTCGAATCCAGACGCCCGGGTCCCGTGAGGTTGTTGAAGGAAAGGCGCTGTTTGTCCAGTCCACGGTGAGTAGCGAGTTGCCCTCAAGCGAGTGAAACCCCGTCACGACGAATATGCCTCCATCAGCTCGGAGTGGGGCTAACTCAACGAACCCACACGCCTCGGTAATGGCTTGCCACGTGGCGTACGAGTCGGCGTCCTCGTTGAACGCCACCGTCACCTTGGACAGTGCGACATCCGGAATCGCGGCGAGTTCGAATGCGTCACCGGGTTGCAGTAGGGTCCCGGCATGAGCTGCTCGCAACCACTCCAGCGCTCGCAGTACGTTCCAGCGGAGTCGTCGAGTCGTCTCAAACGGCTCGGTGTCGAAACCGTGACGGTCCAACGTGTGGACCGACGTATTGACGCAAATGTCTCCTTCGCGCCACGCGGTCTCGGGCGCACCTTCACCGTTGTAGTCCTGATGGGGAAACGTCACGGCGAGGCCGCCGGTTTTTGCTGGGTGGAACTTGAGGTACCCCCAAGGATAAGTCTGAGCGGCAAGGATGTACCAGTCTGTGGTGGGCGGTACGGAGCCGCCGGCGGGGACTTCAACAGACAGCCTACAGTGCAGTGTCCACTTCTCACACTGCTCGTTCCATTTCCAGTCGCCTAGCAGTTCGCAGCCGAGAATCCCCTGGAGCGAGCGTTTGCCCGCACGGAGGTTCAGAGGTAACGTCGTACTGGAAGACATTCATGCGAACCGGGACGCACCAATGACCGTGACTTTCTCGCGCGGCGAGTAGCCACCCTTCGTGGACTTGTCTCCTTCATCATCGGGCGACAGGCCGTACTCGTTTACGAGTTTGCCGGCGTCGTCCGTCGGCGCACTGTACGTTCCGTCTTTGTAGATATCGACGATGAAGCAGTGCCGATCTTCGCCCGTGTGAAAGAGATTCTCCTCTCCAACCTTGTCGGCATACAGCTCGACCGCATCTTCGTGGGGGTGCTCGTGGGGGCTTTCGTCCCGCTTCGGGGCGGAGATGACAACGTAGCTGGGATCAATCGCGTCAAGGGCATCAAGGTATGGCTCGTCGTCTTCTGTCTCCCGGAAGAACGACCGCGAGCCGTGGTGAGACGCAAACAGTGCAAACGCACCGAGGCGTTCTTTGTGGTACTCGGTAATGTGCTCTCGGAAGGCGACATGGTCGGCGTCTCCTGGGATCATCACCCACGTCTCGTCCTTGCCGAACTTGATGACCGCACACTGCTCATGGATGCGCCGGTACCGTTCATCCGCCTTTTCCTCGTTCACTTCATCGGTGACGTATTCAGCGGGAGAAAGGACGTGGTACGCGGCATCTCCCAAGGAGTTCGATGATTTGCTCCCTTCGAGGATTATTTCGTCGCCGCCAGCCTTCTTCACTGTGTCAATCACTTTTTTCAGTTCATCGTAGAAGCAGGCGCCGTACTTCTTGCTCGGGATGTGGCCAGAGTGCCACACGTTCTTGATCGTGACTGACTCGGAAAGCGCGAGGACCCCACGGGTGTGATCGTCGTGCGGATGGGTATTCACGAAGGCGTACAGGTCGTCGCCGTCGAGAAGATCCTTGATCAGGCGAGGGACATCGATGCCGCCGCGCTCTTTGTCCATGTTGATGTCCACGACGAGCACGTCGTAGGAGTCGCCTTTTGCGGCGAAGACGATCGCGCTCGATCCCTGGCCGACGTACAGGGCGGCGACGCGTACCAAAACATTTTTGTCTTTCGGCCACAACACGTCGCGTGCAACATTTGAACGTGCCATCGTGTTTCCTGTCTTATGTATGGTTGTTTGTCGTCGCCTTCGGATTCCCCGTCCGCTCTTCCAACACTCGCTCCGCCGTGAAAAGCACTTCACGCACGTAGTACATCCCGCGTTGTTTGGTCCGATACCACACGAGGAGCAGCAGGCCGAAGCCCGCGATGAACAAACCAAGCGTCCCTTGCCATGACCAACTCTTCAAGCTCCCCCGGCATACGGCGGTCATCAACGTCCCAATTCCGAAGACAGTCAAGACAAAGAGTGCTCGGTGATACGCGTAAGCGGCGTTGAACGTCGCGACTCGTGCTGAACCAGCCCCCTCCGCCTGTTGCATGGCATACAGGAAGATTGAGCGGTCGCTTGCTGCAGAGCCAACCACTGTGGCCAATTTGGCGCGAATGCGTTGTGCCGAGTCCGTCGGCACGTAGCGGTTCCCGAGACCCTTTTGCAGGCACTGTTCGGATAAGCGTCCGCCCCACGTCCGCTCCAACACAGGTTCGATTATGCTCGCTACCGCCTGCACTACGTGTCCGAGAAACAGCGCGAGTGCGGTCAAGACAATCACAGAGAAGGCTTCCGGTAAGTCCGCGATTCTGGCCTGAGTAGCGATTCCGGGAAAACAAATAGCGATCAGGCTCAACAGAAGCGAGCCAGGAACAAGCAGGGACAGGATCTCGTAAATGCTGAACTTCTCATTCATCGCGGACGGTCCTCCCCGTTGACGTGATCGGTAATACGGCCGGATTGCGGCGCGGGGCGTAGCACCACAAATACACAGCGCCCGATGTTGGGTAAGCAAAGAGTGGAATCGGCCATTTGACGCACTCCGTCGCGGACCGGTCGCAGGGAAGGTAATCCTGTGCAATTGCAGCGCCATTCAGATTTTAGTGTCATAACTTGCTTGGTTACAGATTGTTACGTCTGTCATGTGAATCGATTCGAGCTTCTTTGCGAATGCCGTTTTGGCGGATTCAGGTGACTCGTCGGCGGTCGATCGGTTTGGGCGAACCACGATGGGTCTCCCCTTTGAACTCCGATACGCGCGGGCCTTAATCGGGGGATAGTTCTTTGTATGATTCCGCCGGTTAATATGACCGCGTATTGGAAGCGAGGAGAACACGACGGCTGGAGGGCTCGGATGTCCGAAGACAAGCCTCCCGTGGTGGATGAGGAGTCGCTGATCCTTCGAATGATGGACAGGGAGGAAAGCGCGCTCACCGAGTGGCTGAAGCTGTACGGTCCCAAGGTTTGGGGGTTCCTGAAGCGGCAGTACGGTGACCGGCTTCGCGACCCAGAAATAGACGAAGCTCTTAACCGGACTGCCTTCAACTTGTGGCGGTTCGCTGACCGATTCAATCCCGAAAGAGGCAGCCTCCGATCATGGATCATTCGTATCGCCCAAAATGCAGCCGTGAGTATTCTCCGCGGCGAATCCAAGCATCTGGCCAAAGACCTGGAGTACGATCCGAGCTATGACCCGGCGGACGCCTCGTGGGAAGACGATCCAACCGAGGCTGCATCCAAGAGTCAGTGCCAGGCTGAGCAGCTCGACGAAATCATTCGGAATCACCTCACGGGCAACGAACAAACCGTGGCTGAAGCTGATCTCGCCGCCGGTGGCACTGCTGACGCTGGCCGCTTGGCGGCCTTGCTGGGCACGTCAAAGAACGCGATTTACGTGACACGCACCCACTATCGGACAAAGGTTCGCAGACTAATGCAGGAGCGAGAGTCGCGTCTACAGAACCGAAAGGGGACACGATGAGCTCCGATGCCGACAAATACTGGCACGACATCGCCGGGAAGCTCCGCAAGAAGAAGGGACTTAGTCCGCTGACACCGCAGGAGGCAGAAGCGGCCTTCGACGCTGCACCGGAGATCCCTCTGTCCGACGACCACATCCGTTCAATTGTGGAGTCGGTCAAATCAGGAGAGTTGACTACGTGGGAACCGCTTCCCAATCTTGACTGGACTGACGAGTTAGACCTCCAAACTGTAGAAGACGGTGTTGGCCAGCTCTTCCGAAACGAGGGTAAGCACGACCCGGAGACTGACAAAGCCGAAGAGGAACTACGTGAGGAGTTACTCGGCGACGATGAAAGCAAAGACGACCCGGATGGAATGGATGGCGGAGCAGCGCCGGCAGGAGATGGTAGGTGAGCAAGCAGATGAGATGGCTTGCCGTCTCAGGCTTTCCGCCCCCGTCGACCCACTGGCAGTAGCTGCGACCGAAGCTCCCTTGCTGAGGGCGGGTGGGCGAAATTTTGGGAATCGCTTCGATGGCAAGCTGGAATATCATCGCGCGACGAACAGGTTCTTGCTCTTCTACAACACGAAGTACGACACTGAGTACCCGCGCGGCACGCACCACCCGAGAACACGATTCTCGATCGCGCATGAACTGGGCCATTACTTCATCGAGCATCACCGGGCCTATCTGCTTCGCGGTGGCAAGCCCCACCAGTCGACGGTGGAATTCCGAAGTAGTGTCCAGATCGAGCGACAGGCCGATGCCTTCGCCGCGAGTTTGCTTCTGCCTACGCATCTCGTACGCCCGATCGTCAACAGGGGCGAGCTTTCAACACCGCGCATCGAGTCCATCGCCGCGGACTTTCAAGCCTCACTAGTGAGCACGGTCATACGTTGTGTAAGTCTTTCGGACTTCCCCTGTGCCGTAGCGGGAATTCGCGGTGGCTCGGTTGCGTGGATGTTTCCATCCGAAGCCCTCATTAGGGTCGGCTGCTACCCCGGCGGACCGGAGTTGCAGTCACCGGCCGCTCACAATCAATGCGAAGCGTTTGCCCAAGGACGTGCATCCAAGACCTCAGCGTACGGTCTTGTCCGCCATTGGTTCGCAACCTACGAACGCGACGACCTCCAGGACCTCTACCTCACCGAGCAGTACATTCCCGTTCCTGTCATGGACACTCTCGTTGTCCTTCTGACCCTTGACGAGAGCGACGTATTGTCTGACGAAGACGTGTTGTCTGAGGACGACGACTGAGGCTAGTCATCACTTCGGCCCGCTCTAACGAACTGGGGCTTTTCGCCGTCCAACCGCAGCAAGATTCGCAGATTGCCCTTGCGGTGCAGGAACCCCTCGTAAATTTCCATTTGCCCCTTGTGCGTCTGCTCCCACTCGTTGATACCATGTTTTGCCGGGGTTAAAGTTTGCGATCAACCACGACACAACGACCCGCGATCGTGCAAGTTCGTCATGCCGTGGAAAGTGGATTCACGGTGATGCTGTGAGAGACGGGTTCCGTCTGGAGCTGTCTGTATGGCGGAGACTACGCTACGACCCGAACCTGGCCAGATTGTCCGAGTGCGTCAGCGGCAGTACTTGGTTGAGGAAGTCGTATCGCCGCCCCGACCCGCTGACGCCGCGTTGGTTCGGATGTCTTGCGTAGATGATGATGCGCAGGGACAGCCGCTGGCAGTGCTTTGGGAGAAGGAGCTGGACCGAGAAGTCGTGACTGGTGGGGCGTGGCAGGACCTGGCGAAACGCGGGTTCGACCCGCCGCGACTGTTCTCGGCCTACCTGCACACGCTGCGATGGAACTGCGTGACGGCGACCGACCCGCGGCTGTTTCAATCGCCGTTTCGGGCGGGGATCAAGATCGACGCTTATCAGCTTGAACCGTTGCGGAAGGGGCTGCTACTGCCGCGAGTGAATCTGTTCATTGCCGACGACGTGGGTTTGGGCAAGACGATCGAGGCCGGGCTGATCGCGCGGGAATTGCTGATTCGGAAGAAAGTCCGCGACATCGTCGTCGCCTGTCCACCTTCGATGCTGCCGCAGTGGCGAGACGAGTTGGAGATCCGGTTCGGACTCACGTTTGAGATTCTCGACAAGGAGTACATTGCTCGAATCCGTCAGGAACGCGGCTACGGCGTCAATCCGTGGGGGACCCACTCGCGGTTCTTGATTTCGCACCGGCTGCTGATCGACGAAGCCTATACCGGCATGATGAGAGACTGGCTGGGCGATCTGCGGCCCGGTTCGCTGCTCATTCTCGACGAGGCCCATCACGCGGCGCCTTCGAGCGGGGCGCGGTACGCGATCGACTCAAAGATCACACGGGCCGTGCGCGATCTGGCGCCGCGGTTCGAGCACCGGCTGTTTCTTTCGGCCACGCCGCACAACGGGCACTCCAACAGCTTCTCGGCCTTGTTGGAGATCCTCGACCCGCAACGGTTCTGCCGCGGCGTTCCGGTGCGAGGGAGGAAGCTGCTCGACGACGTGATGGTGCGGCGTCTGAAAGACGATATTCGCGAAGTGCAAGGCGGCTTTCCACGCAGAACCGTCAAGCAGATCGACATCGACGGCCTGACGCCTGATGCGCCGGAACTCCGATTGTCCGAACTGCTCGACCGGTACCGCAGACTGCGAGAGGAACGGCTGCAAAGCGAGACCAAGCGAAAGCAGGCTGCGGCTGGGCTTCTCGTTTCGGGCCTGCAACAACGGCTGCTGTCGTCGATCGAGGCGTTTGCTCGGACGCTGTGGGTTCACCGCCGCACCGTCGAGCGGCTGCGAGCCGGTGAGCTTGCCGACGCAGCCGCCCCGCCCACGCGGTCCACCTCGTTCGACCTGCTCGGCGGAGGCGTGGGCAGCGACGACGACCGGGCGACGCTGTCGGAGGAAGAACGCCAAGAGGAAGAGGAATCGCAATTCGAGGCCGCGACACGCGCGACAGCAGGCCCGACCGACTCGCCGCCAGCCAAGCGGCTTCTGCATGAAGAACAGAAGCTCTTGGACCAGATGACTGAAATCGCGGAGTCATCACGCAGCCTGCCGGATGCCCGCGTGCATCGCCTGGTGGACTGGATTCGCGCCACGATGTGTCCGGCCCTGCCGCCGCTCAGCGAAACGGCTGACCCAGGCAAGCAGCCGCGTTGGAATGAAACCCGCGTCATCATCTTCACCGAATACGACGACACGCTGCGATACCTTCGGCTGCAGCTCTCGGCGGTGCTCGCGGGCACTGATCGCGCAGGCGAACGAATCGAGGTGTTCAACGGTCCGACGCCGGCGGCACGCCGCGAGGAGATCAAGCGAGCCTTCAACGCCGATCCGAAGAAGCATCCCGTGCGAATTCTGCTCGCCACCGACGCGGCCCGCGAAGGGTTGAACCTGCAAAGCCACTGCTGGAACCTGTTTCATTTCGATGTGCCGTGGAACCCCAGCCGAATGGAGCAGCGAAACGGCCGCATCGACCGGAAACTCCAGCCGAAGGACGAAGTCTTCTGTTACTACTTCGTCTATCAGCAGCGCGCTGAAGATCGCGTCCTGCGGACGTTGGTCCGGAAAACCGGGACGATCAAGAGAGAACTGGGCAGTCTGGCTCAGGTGATAGAAGGTCGTCTGGCGGACAGGCTCACGACGAAGGGCATCCGCCATGAAGACGTGGAGCGATTGGAACGAGAGATTGAGCAAGCGGACCTCGACCGCGACGCGAAGGAAACCGTGCTAGCCGAGCTGGAGGAATCCCGCCAGCGTCAGGACGAACTCAAGGGCCAAATCGAAGTGCTCCGCGATCGCTTGGAACAATCGAAAAAGTGGACAGGGCTCGACGAAGACCATTTCCGTTCGGCGATTTCGTGTGCGCTGGAGCTGATGAAGGCCGAGCCGCTCAAAGAACTGGCGGCAGACACAAGCGACGGTCGTCCGATCACTTGTTGCCAGTTTCCCGCCCTGGACCAGCGAGAGGGTGCTGACCCGACTTGGGCCGACACGATCGACACGCTTCGCGCCCCGCGGCGGAGAGACCAGAAGTTTTGGGATTGGCGGCGCGAATCGCCGATTCGGCCGATCGTGTTTGAAGACACGGGCCGGATGGACGAGGAAGTTGTACACCTGCACCTGGAACATCGTGTCGTGCAGCGGCTCTTGGGTCGATTTATCGCACAAGGATTTGTGCATCACGACCTGGCCCGCGCGTGTTTGGCCCAAACGTCCGACGCCATCCCGCGGGTGGTTTTGCTCGGTCGGCTCTGCCTGTACGGCGCTGGAGCAGCCAGACTGCACGAAGAACTGATCTCGGTTTCGGCCCGGTGGGTTGATCCGTCACAGCGTAACGGATCGCTGAAACCCTACGGCCGCGAGGCGGAAAGCAAGACGCTCGATTTACTCGAAGATGCGTTGCTGCCGAAATCAGGTCGCGAGGTCGCCGCCGCGGTGCACAACACGCTCCAAACGTCGGGCCCGCAAGACGTGCAGCAGCTCCTTTCTCACCTGGAGGAACGTGGCGGCCAATTGTCCGCTGCCGCCGAAGCCAAGCTCACCGAGCGCGGCGAAAAGGAGGCGCAGGCCATGCGGGCGATCCTGGAAGATCAGAAGAAGCGAGTGGCTGCCACGATCGAGCACTACGAAAAAGAGGATCAAGCTGTCTTGTTTCCTGATATCGAAGAGCAACGCCAACTCGAATCGAACAAACGGCACTGGCACAAACGGCTCGCGGCCATCGACCAGGAGCTGGCCACGGAGCCCGACCGCATCCGCGAGGTTTACCAAGTGAAGGCACAACGCATCGAGCCGATCGGGCTGGTCTATCTCTGGCCTGTGACGAATTGAGAGACATGGCGAAAGACCCTGAGCTTCGAGCGCATCTGGAATGGCTAGGCTACGTGCAGCCGGTGGGGCTAGTCGTGTCGGCGCCCGCGCTCGCCCAGGCCCAGGCGCACATCAACCGCAACATAATCCCAGAGCACCGGCAGTTGCTTGAATGCGTCGAAGAAGTGCGTCTGACTGACGCCCGTGATTCGGTTGTCGCGGCTACCGATCTTCCAGGTCTTCTGCAGAAGGTCTTTGGCTGGGAACCGGCGGACTTGATCGGCGGGGCAAACAACGAAGCGACCCTTGACTCGCTCGAAGTTACGCTGCCCGAGTACAACGATCGACTGCGGCCGACCTATGCGGTCAAGGAGTGGCAGCCAAAGGACCCGGCGCGACCGTGGCTCCTGTTGATTCTGACGGTCCCGACTGGCATCGACCTGGATGAAGTGGGTGGACAGGACGATCACCGCTGGCAGGCCAGCCCGCAGGCTCGCTTCGAGCGGTTGCTGCGTGAGACGGGCGTGCCGATCGGCCTGCTCTCAAACGCCACGCACCTCCGGCTCGTGTACGCGCCGCGGGGCGAAAGCTCCGGCTACGCGACGTTTCGCGTGAAGGACATGACCGAGGTCGCCGGCCGGCCGATCTTCGGGGCGCTGCACATGCTGATCTGGCACGAGCGGCTTTTCAGCATGCCGGAGAAACAGCGGCTGCCCGCCATCCTGGCCGAGAGCCGCAAGTATCAGAACTTGGTCTCCACGCAACTGGCCGAACAAGTGCTGGCGGCACTCTATGAGTTGGTCCGCGGCTTCCAGGCGGCAGACGACGCGAGCCACGGCCAGTTGCTGCGGGACGTACTGGCCGACGACCCGAACCACGTCTATGCCGGCCTGCTCACCGTGCTGATGCGGCTGGTGTTTGTGCTGTACGCCGAAGACCGCGGTCTCGTGTCGAACGATCCGGTGTACGTCAATCACTACTCGGTGACTGGCCTTTTCGACCGGTTGCGAACCGACATGGGGCGCTACAGCGACACGATGAACCAGCGCTACGGGGCGTGGGCTCAGTTGCCTGTGCTGTTTCGGCTGATCTACGACGGCGGCAGCCACGGCGGTTTTCACATTCCGCCACGCAAGGGCTACCTGTTCGACCCCGACCGGTATCCGTTCCTCGAAGGCCGGCCGCGCAACTCGCGACGGACGCCGGACGAACGAATCACAGTTCCACGCATCTCCGACGGCGTGATCTTCCGCGTGCTTTCAAACCTGCTGATCCTCGACGGCGAGCGGCTCAGCTATCGGACGCTCGATGTCGAGCAGATCGGCAGCGTGTACGAGACCATCATGGGCTTCAACCTGGAGGTTGCCGAGGGGCGGTCGATCGCGATCAAGCCGGCCAAGGCGCACGGGGCACCGGCGACGATCAACCTGGAGGCACTGATCGCAACCAAGCCCGCGGATCGTGGCAAGTGGCTCGCGGAGCACGCGGACCAGAAGCTCGCCGGAAAGGCGGGTGATGATCTGAAAGCGGCTGCCACGATCGACGACTTGCTGGCCGCGCTCGACCGAAAGATCGCTTGGCACGCCACGCCGAATATCGTGCCCAAGGCGGCGATGGTCTTGCAGCCATCGGACGAGCGGCGGCGTAGCGGTTCGCACTACACGCCACGGTCGCTTACGGAGCCGATCGTGCGCACCACGCTACGGCCGATCCTGGAGCGGCTCACACAAACCCGAAGCGTCAGCGAGGGCCGCGGCGATTCCGATGAGCCTTCCCCGGAATCTCCCTCGCTTGCGCTTCGGGCTAGTGTGCCAACACCCGAACAGATCCTCGACCTCAAGATTTGCGACATGGCGATGGGCTCCGGGGCGTTTCTGGTCGAGACTTGTCGGCAATTGGGTGATGTGCTGGTGAAGGCGTGGCACGTACACGGCCGCGTGCCGCGGGTTCCGCCGGATGAAGACGAATTGTTGCACGCGCGGCGGCTCATCGCCCAGCGGTGTCTGTATGGCGTGGACAAGAACCCGCTGGCGGTGGACTTGGCCAAGCTCAGCTTGTGGCTGGCGACGCTGGCCAAGGATCACCCATTCACGTTCCTGGATCACTCGCTGCGTTGCGGCGATTCGCTGGTCGGGCTGTCGCGCGAGCAGATTGCCGCGTTCCATTGGCAGCCGCCGGCCAAGCGGTCGCAGGACGACGTGTGGTTCGGCGACCCGATCGCCGAGCGGATGCGGACCGTCACCGAGTACCGGCAGCGGATTCTGGCCGCGCGGGACGACAAGCCCTACGAGCGACTCCTCCAGGAACTCGACGTGGCCGACGAGGCGTTGTCGCTCGCCCGGCTCACGGGCGATTGCGTCATCGCGGCCTATTTCTCGGCCGGCAAGGACCGCGAGCGAGTCGCGAAGCTGGACACGCTGGCCCGG
>Ga0247727_10000193_pt1 | contig 141685 bp, 150 predicted proteins | sample WisWelCaveWW1625_FD_202498 | JGI IMG/M metagenome (GOLD analysis project Ga0247727, IMG submission 202498) | Biofilm microbial communities from Wishing Well Cave, Virginia, United States - WW16-25 | ecosystem: Environmental > Aquatic > Deep subsurface > Groundwater > Cave microbial mat... | reverse complement strand
GACCCATCGTCCCCACATTGAGATGCGGCTTGTTCCGATCGAACTTCTCCTTGGCCATGACTGCTGCTCTCTTCTCTCTGCTGGCTGACTTGGGGCGGTGCGCTGGTGGGTGGCGGCGCCCGGACTCGAACCGGGGACAACTCGATTATGAGCCGAGTGCTCTAACCAACTGAGCTACGCCGCCTCGGGTGCGCGGACCGAGCCCTCTGTGGGGATTGAACCCACGACCCCTTCCTTACCATGGAAGTGCTCTACCACTGAGCTAAGAGGGCGTGCTGCAATCGCCGCACGCGGGGGCGAGGCGACCCGTGAGGGTACTCGTCGTCGCTCGCCTACGGCGAGTCGCATCCCGCGGCGTCGTCCACACGGCTCGTCCGGTTCGGGGTGGGTCGTTTGGCCCATGAATCCCTACAGATCAGGCCTGACGGCGCCGATCCTCCTGCCATGCGAGTGGAACGTCTGGTGATCGAGGCTGGCGACAACACCCTCACCGTCGACCTGCACCCCCGGCTCACCGTGGTGGCCGGGATGGGGCGGGTCGAGCGGGAGGGGCTCGTGGGCGAGCTGATCGGCGCTCTGAGCGGCAGCCGACCGGGCTTGCACCTCGAGCTCGAGGAGCGGAGCGGCCGGCACCTCGCCGTGTTCCGGCCGACGAGCGGACGGAACCGCATCGTCGACGTCGACCGGGCCCGGGACGTCACTGCCGAGTTCGCCGACGCCGAGGGGAGCTGCAACCTCCTCGAGCACCTGGGGCTCGACTCGCGCTCCGCGCGACGCATCATGCGCTTCGGGGCCGCCGACCTCGCCACAAGCAGCAACCGGGGTCAAGCGGTCGAGGTGCTGGCCGCACTCGACCAGCGGCGCGTCTGGGGCGCCGCCGAGGCGCTGCGCCGGGCAGAGGGCGACCTCACCTCCGAGGCCGAGGCCATCGGCTCGGCACCCGAGGACGCCGCAATGATCGACGAGGTCGAAGCCCGCCACATCGCCGTCGAACAGGCCGCGGACCAGTTCGAGCGCACGCGCAAGCGGACGTTCTGGGTCGGCGGTGCCTGCGCGGTCGCGACCATCCCTGGCGTCGTCGCTGCGGGGGCGGACGGCCTGCTGTTCGCCGGCCTGGCCCTGGCCAGCGTCGTGACCTCCCTGCTCGCCCGAGCGAAGGTCGGGCGCGCGGCCAAGGCCGAGGAGCAGGCACTGTCGGAGGCCGGCGCCAGCAGCTACCTCGGCTTCCAGCTGCAGCGCGTCAACGGGCTCCTCGCCAACGACTCCAGCCGCAAGGTGCTCATCGACGTGGCCGGAGCCCGCCGCCAAGCCCTTGCGGAGTGGCAGCAGATCGCCGGAGACATCCCGGTCGACTGGGCCCTCGCCAACCGCGAGGAGATCCTCGAGGCGTCCCGTCTGCGCCGGGAGGTCGACGCCCTCGGTTCGATCTCGTCGACCGCACCGGACGTCGCCAGCGACCTGACCGGAGAGCTGGCCCACGTCCTGGTCACGCGCTTGGCCGAGGTGCGCGCCGTCGCCGGCGAGGGCATGCCCCTGCTGCTCGACGATCCGTTCCAGCAGCTCGACCCGTCCGTGAAGCCGCTCCTGCTCGAGCTCCTCGGTCGGTCGGCCGGCGAGCCACAGATCGTGTTCCTCACCGAGGACGAGGACGTGGCGTCGTGGGCGCGCCTCGAGGCGCTCACCGGCGAGGTCGCGCTCATCGAGCCCGCCCCGGAGCACGACGACCACCGCACCGGGAACGAGTCCATCCGCCTGTAGCCCGGCACGCGGCTGCCCCATCGGGCGGACCGGTAGGTTGCCGCCGATGGAGCTGCGGCTGGCAACACTTGACGACGCCGGGGCGGTGCGCGAGATCTACAACCTCGAGGTCACGACCTCGACCGCGACCTTCGATCTCGTCCCGCGCACGCTCGACGAGCAACGGGCCTGGCAGGCCGAGCGATCCGGGGCTCGGGCCGTGCTCGTCGCGACGGACGGGGGCGCCGTGTGCGGGTTCGCCTCCCTCTCGCCCTGGCGTGACCGTCCCGCCTACGCGACCACCGTCGAGGACTCCGTGTACGTCCACCGCGACCACCGAGGCGAGGGCGTCGGACGGGCCCTGCTTGCCGAGCTCCTCGTCACCGCGACCGCCCACGGGTTCCACGCGTGCATGGCGCGCATCGTCGGTGGCCACGACGCCTCGATCGCCCTGCACGCAACGTGTGGCTTCGAGGTCGTCGGCACCGAGCGGGAGGTCGGGCGGAAGTTCGGCAAGTGGCTCGACGTGGTCCTGATGGAGCGCCTCCTCGCATGACCGACACGTTCCCCCGCCAGCAGGCTCGCACCCAGCGCTTCACGCTCGGTGCCCCCCGCAACATCGTCGTGGCGCCCGACGGGAGCCGCGTCGCGTTCTTGCGGTCTCCCGGTCCCGAGGACGCGCTGACGTCGCTCTGGGTCCTCGACGTCGCCACCGGCACCGAGCGCCGCGTGGCCGACCCGACGACCCTGCTCATGAGTGACTCCACCGACCTGCCGCCCGAGGAGCGAGTGCGGCGAGAGCGGGCCCGCGAGAGCGCGGCCGGCATCACCGACTTCGCCACCGACCGTGCCCACCGTGTCGCGGCCGCGGCGCTGGCCGGCCGGCTCGTGGTGGCCGACCTCGTGACGGGGACGTCGAGCCTGATGGCCGTCCCGAGCACCGTCATCGACCCGAGACCGGACCCCACGGGTTCGCGCGTGGCCTGGGTCGATGGCCGGCGGCTCTGGGTCCTCGATCTCGACGACCCGCCCTCCGCGCGGGTGGTCGCCGGTGAGGACGACCCTGAGGTGCGCTGGGGCGTGGCCGAGTTCGCCGCCGCCGAGGAGATGGACCGCTTCCGCGGCTACTGGTGGGCGCCAGACGGCACCGCGCTGCTCGTCACGCGGGTCGACGACACGCCGGTGCAGCGCTGGTGGATCGCCGATCCGGCCCACCCCGACCACGCGCCCACGCAAGTGGCCTACCCCGCCGCCGGCACACCGAACGCTGACGTCACGGCGTGGATCGCGCGCCTCGATGGCACGCGGACCCAGGTCACCTGGGATCGCGAGGACCTGCCGTACCTCGCCGAGGCGGCCTGGGACGAGCACGGCCCGTTGCTCGCGCTGCACCCGAGGGACCAGCGGCGCCTCGAGGTGCGCAGCGTCGATCCGCGCACGGGTGCGACCGAGGCGCTGTGGACCGACCGGGACGACGCCTGGGTGGAGCGAACGCCCGGCAGCCCGGCCCGACTGGCCGACGGCCGGCTCGTGATCTGCTCGGATGGCGACGGGCGGCGGCACCTCCTGATCGGCGGCACTCCCGTCACACCCCCCGACCTGCACGTGCGGGCAGTGGTCCACGTCGGCGAGCACCGCGTCGTGTTCACGGCCAACCCCGTCGATGACGCCACCGGCACCTCCGTGTGGCGCTGGACCGATGCCGGTCTCGAGCAGCTCACCGCCGACGATGGCGTTCACAGTGCCGTCGTGGGCGGCGACACGATCGTCGTGCGCCGCGTGTCCCTCGCCGACCACGCGCCGACGGTGGCTGTCCTCGGCGGCCCGCGCCTCGCCAGCGCGGCGGCGACACCCCTCGTGACGCCCAACCTGACGATCCGGCACGTCGGAGAGCGCCGGCTCGCGACGGCCCTCCTCCTGCCGCGCGACGTCGAGCCCGACAGCCGCCTGCCGGTGCTGCTCGACCCCTACGGCGGACCCCATGCCCAGCGGGTGGTGCAGGCGCGCTCGGCGTACCTCACCTCGCAGTGGTTCGCCGACCAGGGCTTCGCCGTCGTCGTCATCGACGGCCGCGGCACGCCAGGCCGCGGGGCGGCCTGGGAGCGCGGCATCCGCGGCGATCTCGCCGGGCCCGTGCTCGAAGATCAGATCGACGGGCTGCTGGCCCTCGCCGCCGAGGACCCGCGCCTCGACCTGTCCCGCGTGGCGATACGCGGGTGGAGCTTCGGCGGCTACCTCGCCGCGCTCGCCGTGCTGCGCCGCCCGGACGTCGTCCACGCCGCCATCGCCGGCGCGCCGGTAACGGACTGGCGCCTCTACGACACCTTCTACACGGAGCGCTACCTCGGCCACCCCGACGCCGACGCGGCCGCCTACGACGCCTGCTCGCTGCTGCCCGACGCGGCCGAGCTGCGGCGGCCCCTGCTCCTGATCCACGGCCTGGCCGACGACAACGTCGTGTGCGCGCACACGCTGCAGCTGTCCGCCGCGCTGCTCGCGGCCGGCCGGCCCCACCAGGTGCTGCCCCTCACTGGCGTCACCCACATGGCCAACCAGGAGGACGTCGCCGAGAACCTCCTCCTGTTCCAGCTCGCGTTCCTTCGCGACGCTCTCGACCTCTAGGAGACCGCTGAGCGGTCTCCTAGTGCCGCGTGCGCTGCGCCACCGCATGCCGACCGCAGGCACCCAGAACCTGTTTGGGCGGTCGAGCGCGCGGCGGTGCCCCGCCACGCTTGGCGGGGCACCTCGCGTGGGCCCGGAAGGATTTGAACCTCCGTAGGCAATGCCGACTGGTTTACAGCCAGTTCCCTTTGGCCACTCGGGCACGGACCCAGGGCCAACGACGATAGCGGTGGGTAGCCTGCGCGGTCATGCCGAGCTTTGACGTGGTGTCCGAGATCGACCAGCAGGAGATCCGCAACGCGGTGGACCAGGTCTCCAGAGAGGTCGCCACTCGCTACGACTTCAAGGGTACGAACACAACGATCGACCTGCAGCTCACCGAGATCAAGCTCCACTCCTCCAGCGAGGACCGCCTGACGGCGCTCCGGCAGGTGCTCGAGGAGAAGCTGGTGAAGCGAAAGGTCTCCCTCAAGGCCCTCGACTACCAGAAGGTCGAGGAGGCGTCCGGCGCGACCGCGCGCCAGCTGGTGAAGCTGGTGGCCGGCATCTCGAAGGAGAAGGCCACCGAGCTGAACAAGCACATCAAGGGCTTGAACCTGAAGGGAGTGCAGTCGCAGGTGCAGGGGGAGCAGCTGCGCGTGACGGGGAAGAAGCGGGATGACCTCCAGGCCATCATCGCGGCGTTGAAGGACCACGACTTCGGGATCCCGCTGCAGTTCACGAACTTCCGCGATTAGTGCGACGCCTCAGTCGTAGTACCCAGAGTGGATGTAGACGCAGGGCACGCCCTCGCGGTGGAACATGTCCACGTTGCGCTGGTCGTCCTCGAAGGCGAGGCGGAGCTCGAACCCGCGGCCACGCAGGTCATGGACCGCGTCGCGCTTGAACTCGCGGGCAGAGCCGTAGTCGCCCCAGTCGCGCATGACGAGCAGGTCCCACCGGAGGTCGTGCTCCTCGAGCCACGCGAGCGTCTGCCGCTGGACGCGGATCGGGCGGGCTGTGAGCAGCACGATGCGCAGCTGCGCGTCGATGACGTCGAGCAGCCGGGCGACCTCGGCGATGAGGGCGTCGTCGCCCACAGCCTCGAAGAACGCGTCCCAGTCGCGCCGGGGCCGCTCGAGGAGGTGCTGTCGGCCGCCGGCGTCGGACAGCACGCCGTCCATGTCGAACACGACGGCGGGGCCGGGCTCGACCGCCCCGGCGCGCCAGTGCCAGTGGACCGGATCGATCACTCTTCGGTCGGCGACTCGACGGCGCGTCGCTTGATCTCGTCCACGACGGTGGCGTCGGCCAACGTCGTGGTGTCGCCGAGCGATCGACCTTCCGCCACGTCGCGCAGCAGGCGCCGCATGATCTTGCCGGAGCGGGTCTTCGGGAGCTCGTCCGTGAAGATCAGGACCTTCGGGCGGGCGATGGCGCCGAGCTTGGTCGCGACGTGCTGGCGCACCTCCTCGCCGAGCTCCTCGCTCGGCGTGTGGGTGCCGCGCGCGATCACGTAGGCCATGATCGCCTGCCCCGTGATGGGGTCGTTGGCGCCGACCACCGCTGCCTCGGCCACGGCCGGGTGGTCGACGAGCGCGCTCTCGACCTCCGTCGTGGAGATGCGGTGGCCCGACACGTTCATGACATCGTCAACGCGTCCGAGCAGCCACAGGTAGCCGTCGTCGTCGAGCTTGCAGCCGTCGCCCGCGAAGTAGCGCCCTTCGTAGCGGGACCAGTAGGTCTCCCGGTATCGCTCCGGATCGCCGTAGATGCCGCGCAGCATCGAGGGCCACGGCCGCGTGAGCGTGAGGTAGCCGCCGCCGCGCTCGACGCGGTGCCCCTCCTCGTCCACGACCTCGGCCTCGATGCCGGGGAGGGGGAACGTGGCGGAACCGGGCTTCAGGATCGTGGCCCCCGGCAGCGGGCTGATCATGATGGCGCCGGTCTCCGTCTGCCACCACGTGTCGACGATGGGACACCGGCTCCCTCCGATGTGCTCGTGGTACCACATCCACGCCTCAGGGTTGATGGGCTCGCCGACGCTGCCGAGCAGTCGGAGCTTCGACAGGTCGTGAGCGGCGGGCTCCTGGGCCCCCCACTTCATGAACGTGCGGATCGCCGTGGGCGCGGTGTAGAGGATCGTGACGCCGTACCGCTCCGCGATGTCCCAGAGGCGATCGCGGGCCGGCGTGTCGGGGGTGCCCTCGTAGATCACCGACGTCGCTCCGTTGGTGAGAGGCCCGTAGACGATGTAGCTGTGGCCCGTCACCCATCCGATGTCGGCGGCACACCAGTAGGTGTCGGTGTCCGGGTGGAGGTCGAACACGTACTTGTGCGTGAAGGCGACCTGGGTGAGGTAGCCGCCCGTGGTGTGCATGATCCCCTTGGGCTTGGCCGTGGTGCCCGAGGTGTAGAGCAGGAAGAGGAGGTCTTCGCTGTCCATGGGCTCGCACGGGCACTCGTCGGCGGCCGTGGCGACGAGGTCGTGCCACCAGTGGTCACGACCGTCGACCATCTCCACCGGCTCGTCGACCCGCTTCACGACCACGACGTGATCGACTGAGGGGGTCGACGCCACGGCCACGTCGACGTTCGGCTTGAGCATCGAGGGCGCGCCACGGCGGTAGCCGCCGTCGGCGGTGATGACCACCTTGCACTCGGCGTCGTTGATGCGATCGATGAGCGAGTCGGGGCTGAAGCCACCGAAGACGACGGAGTGCGGAGCTCCGAGGCGCGCGCAGGCGAGCATCGCGACGGGCAGCTCCGGGATCATCGGCATGTAGATGCAGATGCGATCGCCCTTGGCCACCCCGAGCCCCTTCAGCACGTTGGCGAAGCGCTGCACGTCCACGTGGAGGTTGGCGTACGTGATCGTGCGCGTGTCCCCCGGCTCGCCCTCCCAGTGGTAGGCGACCTTGTCCCCGCGGCCCGCGGCCACGTGCCGATCGACCGCGTTGTGGCAGACGTTCAGCGTGCCGCCCACGAACCACTTGGCGAACGGGAGGTCCCACTCGAGGATCGTGTGCCACTCCTCGTCCCAGTCGAGGAGGGCGACGGCCTGCTTGGCCCAGAAGCCCTGCCAGTCCTCGTTCGCCTCGTCGTAGAGGAACGGTGACGCCACGAGGGAGTGCACCTTGAACTCCTCCGGCGGCGGGAAGGTGCGGTCCTCGATGAGGTAGTCCTCGATCGTCGCGCCCGGCTGCTCGTCGGCCATCGAAAGGTCCCCCTGGTGTGCGGATCGCTGAAGCGGGCCCACCCTACGCGGATGACTACGGTCCCGGGCCATGGCCGACGCACCGCCCTTCGTGCTCGTGGAGCACCCCCGTCCTCACGTCGCAGTGGTGCGGATGCACCGCCCCGAGCGCCTCAACGCGATGTCGATCGAGCTGGTGTCCGAGCTGCACGACGCGCTCGACGCGCTGGCCGACGAGAACGACACCTGGGTGGTCGTGCTCACGGGGTCGGGCAGGGGTTTCAGCTCCGGGCTCGACCTGAAGGACCACGGGATCGTCCCGAACATCGACGGGCTCCAGGTCGGCCGCATCGCGCAGAAGGCGATGCGGCACTACTCCCGCCTCGTCCCTCGGCTGCGGCGGATGCCCCAGCCGGTCATCGCCGCGGTCAACGGACCGGCCTACGGCGGCGGGATGTGCCTCGCGCTCGGCGCCGACCTGCGGTTCGCGTCGACGTCAGCCACCTTCAACAGCACCGGCATCGTGAACGGCCTGACCTCCACGGAGCTCGGCGCCTCGTGGCTGCTCCCACGTCTGATCGGGGTGGCGCGCTCCAACGACCTGCTCCTGACGGGGCGGGTCGTGGATGCAGCGGAGGCGCTGGCCATGGGCCTCGTGTCTCGGGTGCTCCCTGACGACGAGCTCCTCGACGGATGCCTGGACGTGGCGGAGTCGATGGCGGCCTTCAGCCCCTACGGCCTGTCCATGACGAAGGACGTGCTGTGGGCGAACCTCGAGGTCGCGAGCCTGGAGGCGGCGGTGGAGCTCGAAGACCGCAACCAGCTGATGCTCGGGTTCACCGAGAACCTGCCCGAGGCCATCCGAGCCTTCGACGCCGGGCGCCCGCCGCGCTACACGGACGAACCGCGCCGGGGGATGTTCCTGGAGTAGGGACTCGAGCGAAAAGGCGGAGCCGTCCCGCTCGGCGATGAGGTGCCGACGTGCGGCCGGCCTTGAGCTGAGAGCATTGTCCATCGCGCACGTTCCAAGTCAGCCGCGCCACTCGAGCGCCCGGAAGGCGCCGAGGCCGGATGGGTCGAGCAGGGCGTCCGCCTCGGAGATGCGGCTGCGGGCCCGCAGCGCGGTCAGGTCCCCGATGGCGGCCCGCTCCTCCCATGCACGGCGGGCCTCGCCGACCAATGCCTCGATCCCGTGGGCGCGCAGCCAGTCGGCCTGGGATCGATCGCTCGCGGGCGCCGGGAGCTGGTCGACGGCCACCTCGCACGTGATGTCCTGGGTGCCGAGGCCCGACAGCGGGAGCCCACCGCGCTGGTGGTGGCGATAGGTCCGCACCCAGTCGGTCCACGGCCGGGCCGCCATCGCCGCCGTCGTGGTCGCGTAGTCGAAGGCCAGCACGCGCCCGCCGGGGCCGACCTGGGCGAGGGCGTCCCGCACCCAGGCGGCTGCGACGTCCTGCCGTGGCACCCGGGCGCCGACCGGAGCGTCGAGCGCGGGGCCGTCGCCCGGCACCAGCACCTCCACGAGCTCGTCGCCGGCGAGACCGACGTTCACGTCCGCCCAGCCGTCGACGGTCCTCTCGAGCAACCCGAACGGCAGGTTGTCGAGGAGCTCGTTGGCCAGGACGACGGACGGGACGCTCGCGGTCGGGAGCGCGTCGACGCTCAGGGCGCTCGGGCCGGTCGGCGCCCCGAGCGGCAACCCGCGCCCGTGCTGGGCCCGCTGTGTCTCAGAGCGCTCGACGAGCACGTAGCTGAGGGCTCGGCGACACTCGGGCTCGGCGGCCAGCACCGCACGCGCGAGGGAGCCGGGACCCGCCCCGGTCTCGACGACGACCCACTCGGTCGGCTCCCCCGCCTCCGCCCACCACGCGTCGAGGGCGCGGGCGACGACGGCACCGAACAGAGCGCCGACCTCCGGACTGGTGAGGAAGTCACCGCGGCGGCCCGCCTGCCCCACCGTGGCGTAGAAGCCGCCGTCCGGGTCGTAGAGCGCGAGGTCCACCACCTCCGCGAACGGGACGGGCCCGCGATCCGCGATCGCCGCCCGCACCGCCTCCTCGGCTGGGTTCACCCAGGCTCCTCGACCAGGGGCAGGTCGAGCACCAGCCGCGCGCCGCCGAGGGATGCCTGCTCGACACGCACTTCGCCACCGGCGGCGCGAGCCGTCGCCGCGGCGATGTCGAGACCGAGACCGGTGGACCCGCGTTCGCTCGCCCCACGATCCAGAACGGTGGCCGGCTCCGCGATCCCGGGGCCGCCGTCCCCCACGGCCAGGAGCACCCGCGGGCCTTCTGCCGTCACGGTCACCGCGTACGGCGTGCCGTCGGGTGTGTGGGCGAAGACGTTCCCCAGCAGCACATCGACCGCGGCCGCGGCATCGCCCGCCGCCAGGCGGACGAAGTGCGGCCCCGGCGGTCGCACCGTGCACGACCAGGCGCGGCCGTCGTCGTCCGCGAGCGCGCCCCAGAAGGCCGCCCGATCGGCGGCCACGGCCGCGAGGTCGCAGCGGACGGCGACGGCCTCGTGGAGCGGTCGCCGAGCCGCCCGGATCAGCTCGCTGACCTCGGCTTCGAGGCGGTCGACGTCCTCGATCAGCGCAGCCGCGCCGTGTCCCTCGGCATCGAGGCGAAGCGCGGTGAGTGGGGTCCGGAGCCGGTGGGACAGGTCCGCGACCCGCTCGCGCTCGGCCGCGAGGAGCTCGTCGATGCGGTCGGCGAGGAGGTTGAGGGCCTCGGCGACGGCGGCGATCTCGGGGGGACCGCCCGGCTGGGCCCGAGCCGTGGCATCGCCGCCGGCGAGCGCTTGGCTGGTCCGGGCCAGGTCAGCGGCCGGGCGCGTGACGCTGCGAGCCAGCTGGTCGGTCGCGACGACGGAGAGGACGAGGAGCACCGACGCCACGACCCCGAGCAACGCCCATGCCTTGGCGACGCCCTGAGTGAGCTGCTGTTCGGGGACGCGGACTCGCAGCACGACGACCTCCGACCGTCCCACCAGCACCGGGAGGAACACGTCGACCCCCTGTTGTGTGGCGCGCGAGAAGGCGATGCCCTCGCCGGCCAACGCCACCGCGTCCGGATCGGCGGGGGTCGGGTCCCCGATCAGCGTGCCGTCCGGGCGGACGACGCTCAGCCGGCCCTCGCGGCCGGCCGTGGTGCGCTCGATGGCCGCCTCGAGAAGCGTGTCGTCAGGATCGACCGCGAGGAGCGCCACGGCGGCGAGGTCGTGCTCGGCCTCGGTGATGGCCCGGTCCCGCGCCACCTCCCGCACGAGCACCGCGAGCGGGAGAGCGAACGCGGCCACCAGCACGGATGTGACCGCGAGCGTGACGAGGAACAGCCGACGGCGCACGGACGGGCTCAGCCGGTGGGAGGCTCGAGCTTGATGCCGACACCGCGGACCGTGTGCAAGTAGCGCGGATGGGTGGCGGACTCACCGAGCTTGCGGCGCAGCCACGACAGGTGCACGTCGATCGTCTTGTCGGCTCCGCCGTGGGGCTGCCGCCACACCTCGGCGAGGAGCTCCCGACGGCTCACGACCTCGGGAGAGCGGCGTACGAGGTGGGCGAGGAGGTCGAACTCGAGGCGCGACAGCTCAAGCGGACCGCCTTCGAGGGTCGCGGTGCGCCGGTCGACGTCGACGACCAGGCCCCCGACGGTGAGCGCGGCGCGGCCTTCGTCACCGGGGGACGCGGCTCGCCGCAGCACGGCGCGGATGCGAGCGTCGAGCTGGGCCGCCGAGTACGGCTTCACGATGTAGTCGTCGGCGCCGGCATCGAGCACGCTGACGATCTCGGCCTCGTCGTCCCTCGCGGTCGCCACGATGACGGGGACCGCGGAGACGCTGCGGACCATGCGCAGCACGTCGGTGCCGTCGATGTCAGGGAGCCCGAGGTCGAGCACGACGACGTCCGGCCGCCAGTCGACGACGACGCTGAGGGCGTCCGCGCCGCGTCCCTCGGTGCGCACCGAGTGGCCGTCGTCCGCCAGCGAGCGGGCGACTGTCTCCCGGATGCGCTGGTCGTCTTCGATCACGAGCACGGAGGCCATCGCCCAGGACGCTACGCCCAACGACGCATCGGTCCGGGCCGATCTCGGCCCCTTAACCCAGCCTTAGGCCGGGCTTGAGCCGAGGCCAAGGTCGCGTGACCCAAGATGGACGGATGCGCAAGACGGTGCCCTTCGTGGCCGCATGGTTCCTCGCGGGTGTGGCCGCCGTCGCCCTCGCCAGCGCGGGTGTCGCGGCCGTGGGCCGGCAGGTGACCGGCAGCCGTCCGGCGCCGTTCAGCGCCGACCAGGTGCGCGAGAAGCTCGCCGCGGACGGCGTGTCTACGACGACCACCACCACCACGGACGCGACCACCACGACGACGGCACCGGGCACCGCGACCACGACCGGTCCGGGCCCGACCCCAGGCACGGGCTCGCCAGGGACGCAGACGGGTGGCGCGACGTCCACGACCTCCACCCCAGCACCACCGCCCCCACCGGTGGCCACCCCGACGACCCGGACCTACAACCTCGTCGGCGGCACCGCCACGCTCCGGTTCAGCTCCACAGGGGTGGAGATGCTGGCCGCCGCTCCCAACACGGGCTTCTCCGTGGAGGTCAGCGAGACGCACAGCAACGGCGTGCGGGTGGAGTTCGAGAACGACGACGGCCACCGAAGCCGGGTGGATGCATGGTGGGACGGCGGCCCCCAGGACGAGGTCCGCGAGGACGACTGAGGCTTCACCTGCACTTGAGGTTGCGGGGGGGTCGCCTTAGCGGGGGGCACGAGATGGTGGCTCCAGCACCAGCCCCCCTCCGAAAGGAACCTTCCATGTCTGATTCCCCCGCCCACCGATCCCGCCTCTCAGCCGCCGCCGGTCTCCTCGGCGCCGCCACCGCCTTCACCTTCATCGTCGGGGCCGGCCCCGCTCCGTCCGTGTTCCAGCTCGCCGGCGCCAACGAAGACGTCTCCGGCAACTGCGACGAGGCCGAGCACGCCAACGACCCCGAGTGCGGCGGCACCCCCGGCACCACCAGCTCCACGATCGATGACGGCTCCACCACCTCGACGATCGACGACACCACCTCGACGACGGCAGCCGCCCACGACGTTCGCACGATCGACGCCGCCGGCGCGGGCACGGTCGTCGTGGGCGTCGACGGCAACCGCCTCCGCCTCGTGGCCGCCACCCCGGCCCCCGGCTGGCGTGTCGAGGTCGAGCAGTCCGCCGGCCGCGAGATCGAGGTCGACTTCCGCAACGGCACCAAGCGCGTCCAGGTCAACGTCGAGATCGAGGACGGCGTGGTCCGCGAGCGGGTCCGGGTCCGTGACGATGCCGACGGCACCGACATCCGCATCGAGGACGGCACCATCGTGCGAGACGACTCTGACGATCAGGCGGACAACAGCGGCCCCGGCAGCTCGAACAGCGGCCCGGACAGCGACGACGACTCGGATGACGACGACCACAGCGGTTCCGGCCACGACGGGTCGGACGATGATGACTCGGGCGACGACTCGGGCGACGACGACGGCAGCTCCGGCCACGGCTCTGACGACGACTCGAGCGACGACGACGGGCACAGCCAGGACGACTGACCCACGGCGAGTCCAGCTCACCACCCCCCGAGGGCCCGGCCACCCGGCCGGGCCCTTCCGCGTGCGATCGACCCCACGCGGCAACGACGTCGACCTCGGAGCCGGTCTCGCCGCGCTCTTGCTCGTGACCCGCGCGACCGGCGGCTACTGGGGGACGAAGAGGGCGAGGTCGCCGAAGCGCGTGGCGAGGTTGCTGACCCCGAAGGCCACGGTCACCACGACGGAGATCGTCAGCGCGGCCGCGAGGGAGAACGGGACCCGTACGGGGGTGACGTCGCCGTCGGGGGCGGGCTTCATCCACATCTCGTTGGCCACGTTGGCGTAGTAGTAGAGCGCGATCACGCTGTTCACGCCTACGACGACGGCGAGGACGACGCCGGCGGCCGTGATGTCCGGCTGCAGCAGCGCTCGGAACACGACGAACTTCGCGAGCCAGCCGCCGAGGGGCGGGATGCCAGCCAGGCTGAAGAGGAACACGGTCATCAGCACGGTCAGACCGGGCGCGTACTCGAACAGTCCGCCCCAGGAGCTGATCTCGGCGCTCCGGGTCTTGCGAGCCACGGCGAGCACCACCGCGAATGCCCCGAGGTTCATGGCGGCGTAGATCAACAGGTACGTGACGACGGCTCGACCGGCACCGACCGGGTTGCTGCCCACGACCGCGAGCGGCGCCAGCATGAAGCCGGCCTGCGCGACCCCCGAGTAGGCGAGCATGCGCACGATGTTCGTCTGCCGTAGGGCGATGAGGTTGCCGACCGTCATGGTCACCGCGGCCAGCACCCACATGAGCGGCTCGACGACGTCGTCCCGGGCGACGAACGCGATGAGGATGAGCTGTAGCAGCGCGACGAAGCCTGCGGCCTTGGACAGCACGGATAGGAACGCGGTGATGGGCGTCGGTGCGCCCTCGTAGGTGTCCGGGGCCCAAGTGTGGAACGGGACCGCTGACACCTTGAAGGCGAACCCGACCACGACCAGCACGATGCCGAGCGTGATGAACGGCGTCGTGCCGCCGAGGCCGTCGCCCTCAGCCACGCTGGCACCGATGTCGGCGAGCAGCGTGCTGCCCGAGAGCCCGTACAGCAGCGACATGCCGTAGAGCATCACCGCGGACGCGAAGACGCCCATCAGGTAGTACTTCACGCCCGCTTCGTTCCCGTGGAGGTCGCGCTTGCGCCACCCCGCGAGCATGTAGGCCGGGATCGACAACAGCTCGAGGGCGACGAAGATCGACACGAGGTCGCGTGCCGACGCCATCACGGTCATGCCGAGGATCGACGAGAGGAGCAGGAAGTAGTATTCCCCCTCCGCGTAGTCGCCCTCGGCGATGTAGTTGGTCGACAGGAGCACGACCACGTAGCCGGACAGCAGGAACATCGCCTTGAGCACGAGGGCGAAGTTGTCGACCGCGTAGCCACCGCCGAACATCGCCCGGTCGGCGCCGTCGAGGGCGAGCGTGAGCACGGGCACCAGTGCAGCGAGGAGCCCGATGCCGGCGACCGATGGGACGATCCCGCGGGTGCTCTCGGACGTGAACAGGTCGGCGAGCAGCACAGCCACGATCGCACCGGTGAGCACGAGCTCGGGCGCGAGCGCGTGGAAGTCGACCTCCGGCCGGAGGAACGGGGTCCCCTGCTGCAGGAGCGAGGCCAGCACGGTCGACTACTTGCCCAGCGCCTGGAAGGTGTCACCCATGGCGGTGAGCACCGGATCGGTGACGTGGAAGATCAGGTTCGGGTACACACCGAGCACCAGGATGAGCACGAGCATCGGGGCCCAGGCGAGCCACTCGGTGAGGTGGACGTCGTGGATGTGCTCGTCGGCGAACTCCTCGCTGGGCGTGCCGAACGCGGTGCGCTGGAGCAGCCACAGGAGGTAGCCGGCCGCCAGGACGGTGCCGATCGCCGCGATCACCATGTAGGCGCGGAACAGCTCCTCCGACAACCCGGCCCCCGGGTTGTAGACGGAGAGGATCGCGGGGAACTCGCCCCAGAAGCCGGCCAGGCCGGGGAGGCCGAGCGAGGCCATCGTGCAGAAGCCGAGGATCCAGCCCATCTTCGGGGCTTGGAGGAGCAGCCCGCCGAGGCGCTTGATCTCGAGGGTGTGGAACCGCTCCTTCACGGAGCCGGCGACGAAGAAGAGCATCCCGGTGATCAAGCCGTGGGCCACCATGCCGAACACGGCCGCGTTGAGGCCGAAGGTGGTGAGGCTGGAGATGCCGAGCATCACGAAGCCCATGTGCGCCACCGACGAGAAGGCGATGAGCCGCTTCATGTCGGTCTGGGCCAGGCAGCCGAGGGCACCGTAGATGATGCCGATCACCGCGAGCAGCCCGATCCACGGAGCCCACTCGACCGCAGCCTCGGGCAGGATGAACAAGGCCACGCGGATGAAGCCGTAGGTGCCGAGCTTCAGGAGCACGGCGGCCAGGATGACCGAGCCCTGGGTGGGTGCCTGGGTGTGGGCGTCCGGGAGCCAGGTGTGGAACGGGAACATCGGCACCTTGATGCCGAAGCCCATGAACATCCCGCCGAAGATCAGGACCTGGGTGGAGAGCACGACGGGCGCCAGGTGGAACTGGGCCGGGTTGGCGATCCGCTCGGCGAGCTCCGCCATGGAGAACGTCTCTCCACCGGCCGCGAAGAAGACCGCGAGGAAGCTCACGATCATGAGCGCCGAGCCGAACAGCGTGTAGAGGAAGAACTTGATGGAGGCGTACTGGCGCTCCTCGCCGCCCCACACGCCGATCATGAAGTACATCGGCAGCAGCACGACCTCGAAGAAGACGAAGAACAGGATGAGGTCCTGCGCCACGAAGCTTCCGAGCATGCCCGTGTGCAGCACCAGGATGAGGATGAGGAACGCCTTCGGGTTCCGCGGCTCGGGGAAGTGGTCCCAGCTGTAGATGATCACCAACGGGGTGACGAGCAGCGTGAGGGCGACGAGCGGCAGCGACAGCCCGTCGAGTCCCACGATGTAGCGGGAGCTGATGACCTCGATCCACGACTTGTTCACGACGAACTGCAGCTGGTCGCCGTGGCCATAGTCGAAGTCGGCCAGCATCGCGATGCCGAAGGCCGCTGATGCCAGCGTCGAGCCCAGCGCCACCACCTTGATGAGCTGCTCCTCCGCCTTTGGGATGAGCATCATCACGAGCGCTCCCGCCAGCGGCAGGAACACCATGAGGCTGAGGCCCCAGCCGGTGAGGAAGTCGTTGTTGTGCATGGTCCCGTTCGGTCCTGGTCCTTAGATGACGATGATGAAGACGCCGGCGAGCACGGCCGTCGCGGCGAAGAGGAGGGCGGCGTACTGCTGCACGCGCCCGGTCTGGATGCGTCGGAGACCCTGGCCGCTGCCCTCGGCGGCCGCTCCCGAGCCGTCGACGAGCGTGTCGACGATGCTCTGGTCGATCTTGTCGTAGACGAACCGCCCGGTGCGAACCGCGGTCGTGGCCGCGCCGTCGACGACGCCGTCGAGTGCCTTCTGGTTGAACCAGTACGCGCCTCGGGCGATCGGGCCCTTCACCGCGGCCACGATGACGTCGGTGTAGAGCCAGTCCAGGTAGTACTTCTGCACGAGGACCTGGTGGCCGATGCGGGCGGCCTTGCTGCGGCGTGTGATGCCGTGGGGTCCGAGGTCCTTGAAGTACCAGCCTGCCGCCAGCGCGATGCCGAGCGCGCCGATCACCGTCGAGACCAGCGCGATGCCGATGTTGAAGTCCGGGTGGCTGAAGCTCCCCAGCACGGCTGGGAAGTACTCGCCCTTGGGCTCGTAGTAGTGCTCGAAGCGCACCGCGATGCCATCGGGCACCCAGGACAGGAACCGCGTGTTCGGCAGGTTGGCGAACCCGGCCAGCATCGACATCCCGCTGAGGATGTACAGCGGCACGACGATGCTCGGACCTGACTCGTGGGGCGGGTGCTCCTCGTCAGCGGCATGCCCGCGGGGCTCGCCCCAGAAGGTGAGGTACCAGCAGCGCGTCATGTAGGCGGCCGTCATGAAGGCACCGATGAGGCCCACCACGAGGAAGGCCTTGTAGCCCCCCGGTCCGCCGAGCTGCTCGGCCCCGGCGAGGATCTCGTCCTTCGACCAGAACCCCGCGAGCGGGACGATGCCGATCAGGGCCAACGTGCAGATCGTGAAGGTCACGAAGGTCTTGGGCATGAACTTCCGCATGCCGCCCATGTCCTCCTTCATGTCGAAGGAGTGCACCGAGTGGGCCACCGAACCGGACCCGAGGAAGAGGCCGGCCTTGAACATGGCGTGGGTGAACAGGTGGAAGAGCGCCGCGGTCCAGGCACCGACGCCGAGGGCCATCGCCATGTACCCGAGCTGCGACACCGTGGAGTAGGCGAGGACCTTCTTGATGTCGTTCTGCACGAACGCGAGGCCGGCGCCGCCGATGACCGTGACGGCGCCGATCACCGCGAGCGGGTTCACGCTCGAGGTGCCGATCGAGAACCCCTCGAAGAACACGCCGTAGAGACGAGCGACCAAGTAGATGCCAGCCACGACCATGGTGGCGGCATGGATGAGCGCGGAGACCGGGGTCGGGCCGGCCATGGCGTCGGGGAGCCAGGTGTGGAGGATGAACTGGCCGGACTTCGACATGACGGCGGCCATCAGCGAGCACGACGCCACGAGGAGCACCAGGTGGCTGATGTCGCCGCTCACCGCCATCTGGTTGATGGTGAGGATGTCGAACGTCTGACCGGCGCCGAAGAACAGGATGATGACGCCGCAGATCAGGCCGACGTCTCCGACGCGGTTCGTGATGAACGCCTTGAGGGCGGCATCGGAGTTCGGCTTCTCCTCCCACCAGTGACCGATGAGCGCGAAGGAGCAGAGCCCGACGAGCTCCCAGCAGGTGAGCAGCTGCAGCGTGCTCTCGCTCATGACCAGGCCGAGCATCGACGCGCTGAAGAGGGAGAGGAACGCGAAGTAGTGGGTGTAGCGGCGGTCGCCGCCGACGTAGTCGGTGCTGTACACGTGCACGAGCAACGAGATCAGCGTGACGACGAACAGCATCATCACGCCGGGGCCGTCGAGCAGCATCCCGGCGGAGAACTCGACGTTGCCGCTGGACCACCACGTCCACGACTCGTGAATCGGCTCGACGTCGAACTCGATGTGCTCCTCGGCACCGGCCTCGGCACCTGCCTCGGTATGGGTGAGCTGGTACTGCTCCTCGGCGCGGTGCTCGGCCTTGTTGACGTGGTCGCGCCACTGAACGTTCGTCGCCAGCGCCATGGCGAAGCAGATCGCGAGTGCCGCGATCCCGATCTCGGCGCCCTTCTTCGGCATCCGCTTCCCGAAGAAGAGGATGAGGAAGAACGACGCCGTCGGGATCAGCGGGATCAGGTACGCGTGCTCGAGGAAGAACATCAGCCCTTCATCTCCGCCATGTCGTCGAGGTCGACGCTGCGGCGGTTCCGGTAGATCAGCAGGACGATGGCGAGGCCCACGCCGACCTCGGCAGCCGCGATGGCGATCACGAACAGCGCGAAGACAGCCCCCGCGACCGAGCCGTGGAGAGCCCCGAACGCGATGAGGTTGATGTTGACGGCGTTCAGGATGAGCTCGATCGACATGAGCACGAGCACCGCGTTGCGGCGGGCGAGCACGCCGTAGACGCCGAGGCAGAACAGCACGGCGCCGAGCAGGAGGAACTGGTTGAGGAGGAGGTCGTCCACGGTCAGTCCTTCCGAGCCAGGACGATGGCGCCCACGAGGGCGGCGAGCAGCAGGACCGAGACGGCCTCGAACGGGACCAGGTAGGTGGAGAAGATCGAGTCGCTGACGGTGGCCGTGTTGGAGCCGTTGACGGCCCGGATGCGGGGGTCAGCCGGCATGGGCGTGCGCGACCAGCCGAACTCGTCGACGAGGGCGTAGGCCATCACGGCGAACAGCGCCACCGCGGTGGCGGCGCCACTGATCCAGTGCTTGTGGGTGAGGCCCTGGTCGGCGCCCACCCTGGAGCGGGTGAGCATGATGCCGAACAGGAACAGCACGACGATGGCACCGATGTAGACGAGAACCTGCGTGGCCGCCACGAACTCGGCCGCCAGGAGCACGTACTGGGCGGCGACCGAAGCCAGCACCGCGACCAGGTAGAGGGCGGCGTGCACGACGTTGTTGGTGGTGACCACGCGGAACGCGCTGAACACGATCACCGCGGCGATCGCGTAGAAGAAGAGGCTCTGGGCGACCATCAGCGCGGCACCTTGCGGACCTTGGTCTCCGAGCCGGCCTCGTAGGGCTCGAAGTCGGGGACGGTCTCCATCCACTCGGCGAGGCGATCCATGTCGTGGAGCAGGTCAGCGAGCCGAGGCTCCGAGTACTCGTACTCAGGGCTCCAGAACAGAGCGTCGAAGGGGCAGACCTCCACGCAGATGCCGCAGTACATGCAGAGCGCGTAGTCGATGTCGAAGCGGTCGAGCGCGCTGACGGTGCGCTCTTTCCCGCCGGGCCGGCGCGGCGGGGCCTTCGTCTTGTGGCCCTCGATGTAGATGCACCAGTCGGGGCAGCTGCGCGAGCAGAGCATGCAGACCGTGCAGTTCTCCTCCTTGAGGGCGATGACGCCGCGTGAGCGCGGCGCGGGCGCCTCGTTCTCGTGGGGGTACTGGACCGTGACGGCGCCGTACTTCACGGGGGCGGGGATGAAGGTGCGGATGCCGCGCCTCGGGAACAGCGTCTTCAGCAGCTCGCCCAGGGTGATCCGCAGCCCCGTGAACAGCCCGGGCAGCTTGGGCTTCGGGAAGGAGGGCATCAGGCCTCCCCGCACCGACGGTGACCGGTGGGCGAACCATGGCGGGGGGCGCCGCAGGCGCTCCTCATCGTTCGGCGCCGAACCTCTGGTTCGGTGACGATGGCCATCAGAACCCCACCTTGAGGACCATCGTGGCCATGATGTTCACCAGCGAGATCGGGATGAGGTACTTCCACGCGAACGCCTGCAGCTGGTCCTCCCGGAACCGGGGGAACGTGAACCGCACCCAGAAGATGAGGAAGCCGACCAGCATCATCTTCGCGAACAGCACGAGCGGGCCCGCGATGTTCATGAGGTTGTCGTCGAGGTCGACGAACGGGACGGCCCATCCACCCAGGAACAGGGTGGCGGCGATGGCGGTGAACGCACCGGCGGTGGCGAACTCGCCGATGAAGAAGAGAAGGAAGCGCAGGCCGGAGTACTCGGTGATGTAGCCGGTCACGATCTCCGACTCCGCGACCGGCATGTCGAAAGGTGTCTGCGTGAGCTCCGCCTGCGTGGCGATCAGGAAGACGGTGAACCCGACGATCTGCGTGAGGATGAACGGGTTCCCGATGGCACCGAAGCCGAAGATCTCACCCTGGTGCTGCGCCGTCACGATGCCCTGCAGGTTGAGCGTGCCGGCCTGGATGACGACGCCGACCACGGCCAGCACCATCGGCAGCTCGTAGGCGATCAGCTGGCCGGCCGCGCGCAGGCCGCCGATGAGGGAGTACTTGTTGGCCGACGCCCAGCCGGCGATGAGGATGCCGATCACGGACACGGACGAGAGCCCGAGGGCGAGGAAGATGCCCGTGTCGAGCTGGGTGAAGTAGGCATCGGGGCCGAACGGCATCACCACGAGCAGGAGGAACGTCGACGCGAGCACGATGTACGGGGCGATGAAGAACAACCGACGGTCGGCCCGATCCGGGACGATGTCCTCCTTCTGGAGGAACTTCCCGACCTCGGCGAGGAGCTGGATGGACCCGTGGGGACCGGCCTCCATTGGCCCGAGCCGGCTCTGCATGAAGCTCATCATCTTGAAGAGGAAGACGTAAACGAAGGCGCCGGCCGGCAGGATCACCGCGACGAGCACGCCGAGGACGCGCAGGAGCGATGCCTGCCAGTAGGAGAGCTCGAGGCCGAACAGGAGACCGTCCATCAGCGGTCGATGTCCCCCAGGATGAAGTAGAGGCTGGCGAGGATCGTGATGATGTCAGGGACGTAGACGCCGCGGAGCAGCCACGACGCGACCGAGATGTTGTTGAAGCTGGCCGACCGGATCTTCACGCGGAACGGGCCGGTGTCGCCCTTGGACACGACGTAGTAGCCCATCGCGCCGAGCGGGTTCTCGGTGGCGACGTACGCCTCGCCCTCCGGGACCTTGATGATGCGGGGGACCTTGGCCATGATCGGGCCGGCGGGCAGCCCATCACAGAGCTGGTCGACCATCTTGGTGGCCTCGCGGACCTCCTGCAGCCGGACCCAGCAGCGGGAGAAGCTGTCGCCGTCGGGGTGAGTCCACACCTTCCAGTCGAGCTGGTCGTAGGCGAGGCCGGGGTTGGCGTCACGGCGCAGGTCCCAGTCGACGCCGGATCCCCGGAGGTTGGCGCCGGACAGCCCGTAGGACTGGGCGACGTGCCCGGGGACGATGCCGATGCCCCGCGTGCGGCTCTGGAAGATCTCGTTGCCGTAGACGAGGCCCTCCATCTCGTCGCAGAAGCCCCGGAGGCGAACCATGGCCGCCTTCGTCTCCGCGATCCAGCCCTTGGGGAGGTCGTCCTTGAGCCCGCCGATGCGATCGAAGTTGGGGTGGAACCGACCGCCCGTCACCGACTCGATCTGGTTCAGCACGAACTCGCGGTCGCGGAAGGCGTAGAAGGCCGGCGTCTGGGCCCCCAGCTGGAGGGCGAGGTCGCCGATGAAGAGGCTGACGTTCGCGATGCGGCTGAGCTCGAAGAGGATCGTGCGGATCCACGTCGCACGAGGGGGCGCTTCGACCTCCATCAGCTGCTCGGCGGCGAGGATGAACGGCACCTCGTTGGCGAAGCTGCCGAGCCAGTCGATGCGGTTGATCAGCGTGGTGACCTGCGGGTACGACCGGACCTCGCAGAGCTTCTCGTACCCGCGGTGCATGTAGCCGCACATGACGTCGGCCGACGTCACCTGCTCGCCGTCGAGGTGCGCGATGAGCCGGAGGGTGCCGTGGGTGGCCGGGTGCTGGGGCCCCATGTTCAGGACCATGCCGTCCTCGGTCTCGATCTCGACGTTGATCCGTCCGTCGGCGGCCTGGGCGTTGCTGTACCCGAGCTGCTGGGCCTCGGTGAGGGTCACGGTTCGCTCCCCTCTTCGGTGGCCTCGTCCTCGTCGTCGCCACCCGGCATGGGCTCGACGTCGACGATGCCCGGCCACGGCTTCACGACCCGGGCGAGCAGCGGGAACTCCTTGCGGAGCGGGTGCCCTTCGAACTCCGTCGGGAGGTAGATGTTGCGAAGGTCGCCGTTGCCGTCGAACCGGATGCCGAACATCTCGTGGGCCTCCCGCTCGTGCCACGCCGCCCCCGCGTAGCTGCGGATCCACGTGGCGATGCGCGGGTCGTCGTCGGGCACGTCAGCCTTGAGGAGCACGCGCTGGTCGGTGCCCGCCTTCGCCACCGACGCCAGCACTTGGATTCGGGTGTCGCCACCGGTGTAGCCCGGCACCGCCGCGGAGCGGTCGGGCATCGGCGGCGGGAACGGGACGTCGACGGCGCTGTCCTCGTAGCGCCCGTACGGCGACGGCAGCCAGTCGATGGCGGACAGGAAGTCGAACCACCGCAGCCCGGCCTTGTCGCGCGCGACCTCGGCGGCCTCGGCCCATGCGCCGGTGGCCACCCGGATCCACAGCCCCTGGCCCGGCTTGATGTGGGAGCCGACCACGGCGTCGCCGAGGTGCTCGGTGAACACCGCGAGCAGTGCCTCCCGCTGGTCGTCGACGACCGCGGCGGGTGCATCCTCGGTGGCGGTCACGTCACCGGCCAACGACGATCGGCTCCGGCCGGTCCTGGCCACCACGCCACCGCTCGGCCATGTCCTCGTTGTGGATGCGCTCCTGCAGCAGCACCACACCCTCGAGGAGCGCCTCGGGACGCGGGGGGCACCCGGGCACGTAGACGTCGACCGGGACGATCTGGTCGACGCCCTTGGTGACGGAGTAGCTGTCCCAGTACGGACCGCCGCAGTTGGTGCAGCTACCCATCGAGATGACGTACTTGGGGTCGGGCATCTGCTCGTAGAGACGCCTGATCGCCGGCACGATCTTGTCGGTGACCGTGCCCGAGATCACGACCAGGTCCGCTTGGCGCGGGCTGGCCGGGAACGGGATCACGCCGAGGCGCATGACGTCGTAGCGGGGCGACGCAAACGCGGCACCCATCTCGATGGCGCAGCACGCGAGCCCCCACTGGTAGGCCCAGATGGAGTACTTGCGGCTGAGGTTGAGGAGCTTGGTGAGCGGTGTGGGGATCTTGCCGCTCTCGACGAGGCCCATCAGCCGTCCACGCGTGCGCGAGCGGCGTCGGCTTCGACGGCGAAGGTCACACCCAACGCAGGACCTTCTTCTTCCAGGCGTAGAGGAGGCCAAGGGCGAGGATCACGATGAACGTGGCCATCTCGATCAGGCCGAACCACTCGTAGGCGTCGACGCGGGTGGCGAACGGGAAGATGAACACGGCCTCGACGTCGAACATCACGAACAGCAGCGCGAAGATGTAGTAGCGGACCTGGCTCTGGCCCCACCCGGAGCCGACCGGGTCGACGCCCGACTCGTAGTTGATGTACTTCTCGGCCTGGGGCCGCGTGGGGCGGAGGATGCTTCCGACGCCGAGGAGGAGGCCGACGAGCGCGGCCCCGGTGAGCCCGAAGATGCCCACCGTGAGGTAGTCGCGGAGGAGATCTGAGAATGTCCCGGACACGACGAGGGAGCCTAGTGAAGCGCCGCGCGAGGGTCCAAGATGGCCGTCGTTTCGGGCCTCTCGGTGCTCAGGCGGCGTCGAAGAGCAGCGACTCGGCCGAGATCGAGTCGCCGTCGGACCCCAGGAACGCCATCGTGAACGTGTGCTCGCCGGGTTCGATCCCCTCCGGCGGGAGGTACGAGCAGCGCTGGCCCGGGCTGCCGTCGAGGTTGGTGAGCTCGGTGCCCTCCGCCTGCCCGCACACGACCGCGTCGCCGTCGTCGAGGCGCAGCACCGGGGCCTTGGCATCGGTGGGGACGACGATCACGAGCTCCTCGCCCGCACCGACGGGCGGACGGACGCCGTCCGCCGACATCGGCTCGGGGACCACGACCTCCAGCTCGCCGGCCAGCGCGAACGGCTCGAGGATGGCCTCCCCGTCGACGAGGCGGACCGGGAAGGCGTCGGCTCTGCGCTCGGTGGTGCCGGCCTGGGCGACGATGCCGACCAGCGTGACGACTGCGAGGGTGCCCTCATCGCTTGCCAGCACGGGCGTGACGAGCACGTCGTCGGGCGCCGCGTCCGACCACGCGCCGTAGTCGTCGGCGATCGAGGTCATCTCCGCCTCGAAGGCCTCCTGCGTCCCGAAGTGGGCCTGTGAGGCGGGGCCCATGGCCTTCCACGCCGAGGGGCCGTCACCGGTGCCGATGTCGTCGACCCAGGCGAGGACGGCGTCCGACGAGGCGGCCGCCCCGTCCGAGGACATCGTGCTTGGCGTGACCGACGCGGGCTGGGACTCGCTCACCAGGGCATCCAGCGCGACCGACGCCTGGGCCGTCCCGCCGGAGCCGCCGTCCTTGGTGCCGTCGCCCTCCTCGAGCAGGGAGGTGCTGGCGAGGGCCACGACGAGCACTGTCGCGGCGGCGACGGCCACGAGCACGCCGTTGGAGGTGCGCCGCATCGAACGCGGCACGAGGGCGAGCGCAGGATCCCCGTCGAGCTCCGGCGCCGCTGGCGAGGTGTCGGCCGCTGCTCCCGGGGCGTCGTCCGGCAAGGCGACGAGCACCGTCCGCTCGTCGGGTCGGGCCGGCGCGCTCGCGGCCTGCTCGGCATCGAGCGCGCCCTCGAGGCGCGTCCAGAAGCCGTCCGCGTGGGACGGGATCGGCAGCCGCTGGAGCGCGGTGCGCACGATCAGGTCCGGCTCGAGCTCGATGTCGCTGCTCATCGCACCTCCTCGCCGAGGACGCGACGGAGGGCGGCCCGGGCACGGTGCAGCCGCGAGGCGACCGTGCCGGGGGCGACGCCCAGGATCTCGGCGGCCTCGCGATGGTCGAAGCCCTCCCCGTCGACGAGCACAACGGTCACCCGCTGGTCCATCGGCAGCTCGGAGAGCGCGTGGCGCACCGTCTCCGCTGCGCTCACGACGCGCTCGGGGCCCGGGCGAGCCGACACCGGGTCAACCGGATCCTCGGTGGAGAGCGGGGCGCGCTTGCGCTTGCGGAGCTCGTCGATGCACGCGTTGTAGGTGATCCGGTACAGCCAGCTGCCGAAGTCGCTGCCCGCCCGGAACCGTGACAGCGCCCGGAAGGCCTTGAGGTACGCCTCTTGCAGGGCATCGTCCATCCCGTGACGGTCGGCCATCACGCGGTACGCCAGCCCGCGCATCCGCGGATCGTGACGGCGCAGCAGCTCGTCGAACGCTGACCGGTCGCCCGACCGGGCCAGCTCGACGAGCTCAACATCGGGGAGCGTGGTGGAGGAGGAGGAGACCATCGAGGCGCTGCCGCGGACGCGCCACGGGCCAACGGAGGCGGTCGCGGGGCGCGGCCGAGCCATCCCCGATGCTAGGGGCCGGCTCTCCGGCACCGCACGTCCGCGTGACGCGGGCCACACCACGCTCGGCGTCCCCCTGGGTGGCGTCAGGACCGCCATCAGTGCACGAGCACCGGTGTGCCGAGGGGCGCGAGCCCGGAGGACCAGAGGACGTCCATCGCCGAGTTGGTCACGCGCACGCAGCCGTGCGACGCGGGCTGGGCCGGGATCGAGCCGGAGCCGTGGATCGCGATGCCGCCGACGAAGTACTTCGGCCGGTACAGCGTGCCGAGGGGTGCCTCGCGGAGCCCGTCCACCTCGCGCTGGACCGTGAACCAACCCGTCGGCGTCGCGGCTACGGCCGAGCCGCCTGACGGCGAGGCATAGGCCTCACCGTTGCCGGTCGACGTGTTGAGCACCCACCTCACCTCGCCGCCCTCGACCACGAGGAGGATCTGGCGGGCCAGGTCGATCTCGAGGTGGGTGCCCGACGCGTCCACCGGTGCGACGCGGGTCGCCGCCCCCAGCGCGAACTGCGTGATCGGACCGGCCACGCCGTCGCGCGCGAGGCCCTCCGCCTTCTGGAAGGCCATCACGGCCTGCCGCGTCAGCTGCCCGAACCGACCGTCCGACTCGCCGTGCCAGTAGCCGAGCTCGTCGAGGCGCGTTTGCAGCCCGACGATCTCCAGCCCCGCCTCACCCAGCTCCAGCGTGCCGTCGGCCGCGGCCGGCGGTGGCGCCGTCGTCGTGGTGGTCGGTGCCGACGTCGTGGGGATGGGGACCGCCGTGGTGCTGGAGGCGAGCCGGGTGGTCGGCGGGGTCGCGCTCGTGGCGGCGGCCAGCTGCGCCGCCTGGTCGTCGGTCGCCGCTCGAGGGCCCAGCGAGCCGCCTACGAAGAGCACGCCAGCGCTCACGCCAGCACCCGCGATCAGGGCCGCGACGAGGCCGCGGCGGGCGCGGGACGATGCGGAGGGGTGGGCCACGCCCGTTCAACGCTCGCCGAGCCCGATCCATTGCATCCGGTCCGCGCTCGCCGCGCCCTTGCGCTTGCCTTGGTCGGGCGGGCTACGGGGCGGGCGCGACCGGCGCCAAGTCGACGGGCTCGAGGACCAGCACGGGGGTGGCGTCCTTCGCGACCCGGGTGAGGATTCCCGGGAAGACGCCGAGGCCGAGGGTGACCGTGAGCGAGACGACCAGGGCGAGGCCGGCGGCGAAGGGCACGGGGATGGCGCGCGGCTCACCGGCGTCTTCGAGCGACATGTACATCGACACGATGATCCGGAGGTAGAGGAAGGCTGCAACCACCGCGGTGAGCATGGCGATCACGGCAAGCCATGTGGAGCCGGCATCGATTGCCGCGTTGATCACGTAGAACTTGGCGAAGAAGCCGGATGTCAGCGGCACACCGGCCTGCGCGAAGAGGAAGAACGCGAACGCGAGGGCGAGGAGGGGCCGGTCGCGCGAGAGCCCGCGGTAGTCATCCAGGCTGTTGCCGATGTCGCCCTTGCGGCTGACGACCGAGACGACGCCGAAGCTGCCGGCCACCATGAACGTGTAGGCGGCGAGGTAGAACAGCACCGCCTCCACCCCCCGAGCACTGGCCGCCTGGACGGCCACGAGCATGAAGCCGGCATGGGTGATGGACGAGTAGGCCAGCATCCGCTTGACGTCCGTCTGGACGATGGCCAGGGCCGACCCCACGATCATGGTGACCGCGGCCACGGCGTAGACGATCGGCTGCCAGTCGAGGCGGTACGCACCGAAGGCGAGGTAGAACACGCGCAGGAGGCCGGCAAACCCGGCGACCTTCACTCCCGAGGCCATCCACGCCACGCTCGGACTCGGTGCGCCCTGGTACACGTCGGGCGTCCAGAAGTGGAACGGGACGGCCGCCACCTTGAAGGCGAACCCGACCAGGAGCAACGCCAGGCCGGCCAGCACGAGCCCGGTGTGGACGAGCACGGTCGTGGACAGGAACTCCGAGATCTCGACGAGGTTCGTCGACCCGGTGCCCCCGTAGGTGAGCGCGATGCCGTACAGGAAGAAGGCCGACGAGAACGCGCCCAGCACGAAGTACTTCACACCGGCTTCTTGCGAGGTGACCTTCCGCAGGTGCATGGCCGCCAGGACGTACACGGCGATCGACAGGATCTCGAGGCCAAGGAACATGACGATGAGGTCGTTGGCCGATGCCATCATCACGCCACCGGAGGCGGAGAGCAGCATGAGCGCGTAGGGCTCGGCTCCTTCCATGCCCTCGCGGCGGAGCCACCCGTCGAGCAGCAGGGCCCCGAGGATGACTGCGGCGCAGATCGTGATCGTGGCGAACACGGAGAACCCGTCGACGCCGAGAGCCTGCGCCAGCGTGGAGAACGGTCCCCGGTCGCTGTCCTGCACGCGCTGCCACAACGGGATCGCCGAGCCCAGCGCCACCCCCGCCGTCACCGTGGTGAACAGCGAGTAGATCCCCTTCGCCGGGGCACGGGTGGACAGCGAGTCGGCCGCGAGCAGCAGGAGCGCCCCACCGATGAGCACCAGGATCGGCGCCACGGCCGACCACGCCACGTCGACGTTGCCCACCGCGACCGGCGCCTGGTCGACAGGCTGCGAGAGGAGGGCGAGCAGGCTCACGGCGCCGTCCCCTCGTCCGGGTCGTCCGCCGCGTCCTCACCAGCAGTGGCCACATGGGGCTCGACGTAGTCGGAGTGGTTCTCGATGTGCGTGACGAGGCGGGCGACCGACGGCTCGATGCGGTCGAGCATCGGCTTGGGGTACACGCCCAGGAACACGATGAGCCCCAGCAGCGGGGCCATCACGAGCCCCTCGCGCCAGGTCATGTCGGGCATGGTGGCGTTCTCCTCGTCCGGCTCCCCGTGGAACACGCGCTGGTAGGCCCAGAGCAGGTACAGCGCCGCGAGGATGACGCCGGCCGCTGCCACCACGGTGAACCACCGGCGGGTGAGGAACGAGCCGACCAGGATGAGGAACTCACCGGCGAAGCCGTTGAGGCCGGGAAGGCCGATCGAGCTCAGCATGACGACCGTGAACACGCCCGCCATGATCGGGGCCGACTTCTGCAGGCCCCTGAGCGCGGCGATCTCGCGGGTGTGGCGTCGGTCGTAGATCATGCCGACGAGGAGGAACAGGGCCCCGGTGGAGATCCCGTGGTTCACCATCTGCATCACGCCGCCCTGGATGCCCTGGGTCGTCAGCGCGAAGGTGCCGAGCACGATGAAGCCGAGGTGGGCCACGGACGAGTAGGCGACGAGCCGCTTCAGGTCGCGCTGCATCGTCGCGACGACCGCGCCATAGATGATCCCGACCACGCCGAGCGTGACCAGGGCGGGCGCGAACCACACGGCGGTGTCCGGGAAGAGGTAGAGCCCGAAGCGCACGAACCCGTACGTGCCGAGCTTGAGCATCACGCCGGCGAGGATCACCGAGCCGGCGGTGGGCGCCTGCGTGTGAGCGTCGGGTAGCCAGGTGTGCAGCGGAAAGAGCGGCACCTTGACGGCGAACGCGATCGCGAAGGCCAGGAAGATCCACCGCACGGCCGACCAGTCAAAGGGGTTCGCGCTCGTCGACGTGTCGGTGACGTGCTGGGACTCGGCGATTTCGACCAGGTCGAAGTCGAGCGGCGGGTTGCGGAGCTCGTCAGCGCGGGCCAGCTCCTGGTCGATGCGCGCCTGCGTCGACGCGTCGACGCCGCTGCCGGCGGCACTCGCGTCCTCCTGGGCTTGGAAGGCCTCCTGCTCGCTCAGCAGCGCCGCGGGCTCGTTGTCCACGGCCACGGCGTCACGGTGCAGGAACGCCAGGCTGACGATGCCGACCAGCATCAGCGCTGATCCCAGCATCGTGAAGATGAAGAACTTGAGCGCCGCGTACACACGGTCGGCGTAGCCCCAACCACCGATGAGGAAGTACATCGGGACGAGCACGATCTCGAACATCACGAAGAACACGAACAGGTCGAGCGCGCAGAACACCCCTATGCAGCCGCCCTGCAGCACGAGGAGCCAGGAGTAGTACGGCTTGGGATCGTGGTGCGGCGTCACGGCGATGATCGCCAGCGGGAAGAGCAGCCCCGAGAGCACGACGAGGAAGAGGGACACGCCGTCGATGCCGAGGTGCCACGAGATCCCGAAGTCGGAGATCCAGGCCCGCTTCACCTCGAACTGGAACCCGGGGTCGTGCGTGTCGAAGGCGGCCAGGAGCCACAGGGTGACCGCGCCGGCGCCGGTCGCGAACAGGAGCGCCACGAGGCGGTGCAGCTCCGCTCGCCCTTTGGGGATGAGCGCGACGACGATGGCCCCGACGAACGGCACGACGACCACCGCGGTCAACGGCGAGAACCCCACCGGGTGGGCGGCCTCGGAAGCGAGGACGGAGGCGAGCATCAGATGCCGGACCGCGTCAGGAAGTAGACGAGGAGCCCGACGACACCGACCGCCACACCGAGGGCGTAGCTGCGCACGAAGCCGGACTGGAGCACCCGGAGTCCCCCTCCGCCGCCACGCACCGTGGCGGCGACGCCGTTGACCGCCCCGTCGATGACCGTGCGGTCGAAGGCCGCCACCACCTCGAACGCCTGCTCACCGGGACCGCCCACGAACGCGGTGATCGCGCTGTCGTAGCGCCAGCCCTCCGCGAGGATCTGCGGCTCGACCGGCTGCATCCGCTTCTGCAGGTAGACGCGGATGGCGAGCGCGATGCCCGCGAGGCTGGTGAGGGTCGCGAGCACGGCCAGGCCCACCTTGACGCCGGTGCCCACGCCGAGAACGCGCTCGTTGCCCTCCAGGACGGGCTCCAGCCAGTGCTCGAGGGAGTGGGCGGTGCTCGTGAAGGGCAGGTTCAGCGCTCCACCGATGATGGCCAGCCCCGCCAGCACGACGAGCGGCAGCGTCATCAGCCACGGCGACTCTGTTGGCTCAACGGGGGCTTCGCCCCCCGGGCCATGACCCCCCACCGCATCGGACGCCTGCGGCTCCGACGCGGCAGCAACCCCCCATCGCGGCTCGCCGTAGAAGACCATGAAGACCTGGCGGCTCATGTAGAAGCCGGTGAGCAGCGCGGTCACGAGCCCGACGAACCAGAGGGCCGGGCTCTTGTCGAACGCGAACAGCAGGATCTCGTCCTTGGACCAGAAGCCGGCGAAGGGAGGTACGCCGGCGATGGCGAGCCACCCGACGATGAAGGTGGCGGCGGTGACCGGCATCAGCTTTCGCAGACCGCCCATCCGCCGCATGTCCTGCTCGTCGTGCATCCCGTGGATGACCGAACCCGAGCCGAGGAACATCAGCGCCTTGAAGAACGCGTGGGTGACCATGTGGAAGACGGCCGCCACGTAGGCACCGCTGCCGACGGCCAGGAACATGTACCCGAGCTGGCTCACCGTCGAGTACGCCAGCACCTTCTTGATGTCGGTCTGCGCGACCGCGATCGTCGCCGCGAACAGCGCCGTGATCACGCCGACCCAGGCGATCACGCTGGGGGCCCAGTCGTAGCCCTGGGCGAGGATCGGGTTCACCCGGGTCATGAGGTAGACGCCAGAGGTGACCATCGTGGCGGCGTGGATCAGGGCGGAGACGGGCGTGGGACCGGCCATGGCGTCGGGCAGCCACACGAACAGCGGAAGCTGCGCCGATTTGCCGCAGGCCCCCACGAACAGCAGCAGCGCGATGGCAGTGGCGGTCACCGGAGCGATCTCGGGTGCTCGCTCCAGCACGACCGAGTAGTCGAGCGAGCCGACCGTGGCGAAGGCGAGCAACATCGCCGTCATGAAGCCCCAGTCGCCGATGCGGTTGGTGATGAACGCCTTCTTGCCGGCGGAGGCGTTGGCGTCCTTCGAGAACCAGAAGGAGATCAGGAAGTAGGAGCACGCGCCCACGCCCTCCCACCCGAGGAAGGTGATGAGCATGTTGCTGCCGAGCACGAGCATGAGCATCGAGAAGACGAACAGGTTCATGTACACGAAGAACTTGGCGAACTTCGGATCTCCGTGCATGTACCCGATCGAGTAGAGGTGGATCAGCGTGCCGATGCCGGTGATGAAGAGCGCCATCGTGATCGACAGCGGGTCGGCCAGGAAGCCCACCTTTACGTCGAGACCACCAACGTGAAGCCAGTCGAACAGGTCGTAGACATGGCTGCGGTGCTCGGCGTCCTGTCCGAGCATGGCGAGGAAGACCACGACCGTGGTGACGAACGCCGACCCGCAAGCCGCCGTCGCCAGCCACCCGGAGGCGGGCTCGCCGAGGCGGCGGCCGAGGGCCAACAGCACGAGGAAGCCGGCCAGCGGGAGGGCCGGGACGAGCCAGACGAGATCGAGGGTGTCCATCGCTCAGCCCCTCAGCACGTTGATGTCGTCGGCGGTGGCCGTCGGCTGCTTGCGGAGCAGGGCGACGATGATCCCCAGTCCGATGACGACCTCGGCGGCGGCGACCACGAGGACGAACACGACGACGGTCTGGCCGTCCACGTCGCCGAGCATGCGGGAGAAGGTGACGAAGGTGAGCGTGACGGCGTTGAGCATCAGCTCGACGCACATGAACATCACCAGCGGGTTGCGGCGCACGAGCAACCCGACCGCGCCGATCGAGAACAGGATCGAGCCCAGCACCAGGTACCAGGCGGGCGTGACCTCAGCGACGGCGATCACGTCCCAGCTCCGGCTGGCGGCTGGCTTGCATCAAGGACGAGTGGGTCATCTACCAGGTCAGCTCGCTTCACCTTCCTGGCCAGGACGACTGCGCCTACGACCGCGATGACCAGCAACACCGATGTCGCTTCGAAGGCGAAGAGGTAGGTCGTGTAGAGGGATTCGCCGAGCTGGGCGACGTCGGCGGCGTCGTGGTCGATGGCGTCGGCGGCACCGGGCTGCGGGCGGGCGCCCGTGGCTTCGCCCTCCGTCGAGCGGAACGCCAGCAACGGCAGGGCGAGGATGGCGAGCCCGATGACGACGGCGGCGATGCGGTGCCCGGCGCCGAGCGGCTCGATCGACAGGTCCTCGGAGCGGTCGACGCCGAGGAGCATCAGCACGAACAGGAACAGGACGACGATGGCGCCGGCGTAGACGATGACCTGCACGGCGGCCAGGAAGCTGGCCTCCTGAGCGACGAACAGCACCGCGATCCCGAACAGGGTGCCGACGAGGGAGAGGGCGGCGTGCACCGGGTTGCTGTTCAGCACGACGCCCAGCGCACCGGCGATGCAGGCCGCGCCGGCAATGAGGAACACGAAGAGCTCCATCAGTGGTGCCCCCCGCCGCGGCCGTCGTGGGGCTCCTCGGCCTCGGGCTCGGGCGCCGGATCGGGGGCGGTCTGGCCGAGCTCGGGGGGCTTGACGCCGAACCCGAGCTCCCCCGACCAGGCGACCACGCCGACGTAGTCGGCGTCGCCGGACGGCGCTGTGGCCCGCACCCACGCGGACGACTTGGCCGCCACGGCATCGAGGTCAGACCAGTCCTCCCAGGGCATCTGCTGGGGGAGGCCGTCATCATCGACGACGAGCTCCGCCTTCGTGTAGATGGCGTCCTGCCGGTTCGTGAAGGAGAACTCGAAGAGCTTCGACTCGGTGATCGCCTCGGTGGGGCACGCCTCCACGCACAGGTCGCAGTGGATGCAGCGCAGGTAGTTGATCTCGTAGACGAAGCCGTAGCGCTCGCCGGGGGAAACAGGGTCGTCGGGCGGGTTGTCCGCCCCGCGCACGTAGATGCAGCGGGCCGGGCACACACCGGCGCAGAGCTCGCAGCCGATGCACTTCTCCATGCCGTCCTCGTACCGGTTGAGCACGTGGCGTCCGTGGATGCGGTCCGGCTTCACGCGCTTCGGACCCGAGTCCTTCACGTAGGGCACGGTGACCGTACGGCCGGTCTGCGTGTTCTTGAAGAGCTTGTTGAAGGTGACCTTGAACCCGTCGAGGTAGCCCATCAGGGGGTACTTCCCTCGAGGTCGGCCGCCGCCCGGCGCCGCTGGGCCGTGCGCATGGCGCCGAGGAGCATCGCGTAGGCGCCGAAGATGGCGACGAGGCCGCCGATGCCGACCAGGTAGGGGTTCCAGTCCTCGTCGCGCGCGATGTTCAGCGTGGCGATCAGCAGCATCCACCCGAGCGACAGCGGGATGAGCACCTTCCAGCCGAGGTCCATGAGCTGGTCGTAGCGGAAGCGGGGCAGCGTGGCGCGCAGCCACACGAACATGAAGAGGAAGCAGAAGAGCTTGGCCACGAACCAGAGCGGGCCCCAGATCCAATCGGGGCCGAAGAAGGTTGGGCCGGCCGGGCCGCCGAGGAAGAGCGTCACGATGATCGCCGACATGGTCACGGTGTTCATGAACTCGGCGAGGAAGAAGAGCGCGAAGCGGATCGACGAGTACTCCGTGTGGAAGCCGCCCACCAGCTCCTGCTCGGCCTCGACCAGGTCGAACGGGGGCCGGTTGAGCTCGGCAGTGCCCGCGATGACGAAGATCACGAACGGCACGACCCCGGTCACGATCACGTTCCAGTGCGGGACGACACCGAGAAAGCCGTCGCCCGCCTGGCTCATCACGATGTCATGCGTCGACAGCGAGCCCGCGAGCAGTACGACCGCGACGACGGAGAGGCCGAGCGCGGCTTCGTACGACACCATCTGCGCCGACGCGCGGACCGAGCCGAGCAGGGGGTACTTAGAGCCGGACGACCAGCCGGCGAGCATCACGCCGTACACCGCGATGGACGAGCAGGCGAGGATCAGGAGCACCCCGATGGGCGGGTCGGCGAGCTGAAGGAACGTCTCGTGCCCGAAGAGGCGGACGGCTCCCTGCTTCTCCTCCGTGAACACACCCCCGATCGGGATCACGGAGAAGACGAGGAAGGCAGGGACGAGCGACAGGAACGGCGCCAGGATGAAGACGCGCTTGTCGGCGCGATCGGGGAGCAGGTCCTCCTTGAAGAAGAACTTGATGCCGTCGGCGAGCGTCTGGAGGATCCCGAACGGGCCGGCCCGGTTGGGTCCGAGGCGGTTCGACATGTCGGCGTGGAGCTTGCGCTCGAACCAGATCATGAAGAGGACGGACACGAGCAGGAGTCCGAAGGTGACGACGACCTTGAGCAAGACGATGAGCACCTCGGCCAAGCCGATGTGGCCGGCGAGGAGGGGGTCGACGGCGAACATCAGGTCTTCACCACGCGAACCTCGGTGACCGTGGCCGACGCGTCGATGAGCGCACCGACCTGCGGGCCGGGCTGGTGCAGCACGACGGCCGCCGCGCCCCGGCCGACGCCGAGGTCGGGCTGGACGGGAAGGTTCGCGGAGCCCGTCGCCGCGGTCACGGTCACGACGGTGCCGGGATCCACGCCCAGGCGGTCGAAGTCGTGGGGGTGGAGCCGCAGGACGGTGTCGGAGGTGAGGCCCGCCAGTCCGGGGGCGTGCTGGACGTCGGTGCCGAGGTCGTAGAGCTTGCGGGTGGCGACGAGGCGCAGGGAGTAGGCGTCGACCGCCGGAGCCTCGGCCACCGCCGGGGCGGTGAAGGTGACGACCGCCGGGCGGGCGGGGCCGGACGGCGCCGGCACGTCCACCGGCGGCCCGCCCTCCTCGCGTTCCTCGCCCGGCGCCGCGGCGGGTGCATCCTCAACGATCCCCTCGACCAGGCCGTCGCGACCGGAAGCGCTGTCGACCGCGGCGGGTGTGATGCCCGCATGGCTCGGCGCGACCGCGGCGATCTCCTCGAGGATCTGCGCGGGCGACTCGAGGCCGAGGTCGGTCCCGAGGAGGCGGCTCAGCTCCGCCGCGAGCATCCAGTCGTCGCGGGCGGTGCCGGGCGGCGTGATCTTGCGCGCCACGCGGCTGACGCGGCCCTCGATGTTGGTGGTCGTGCCCTCGACCTCCGACGCCCCGGCCGCCGCGAGCACGACGTCGGCGTGCTGGGCCGAGGACGTGAGGAAGCGATCCACCGCGATCACCGCGCGAGCGCCGGCCAGCGCGCGGGTGGCGAGCTCCGTGTCGGGGAAGTCGGCGACGGGGTCGGCGCCGAGGAGCACGAGGACGTCGACCTGGCCGCCGGCCGCCGCCTCCAGGATCGCGAGCGCATCATGGCCGCGCGCGGTAGGGACCGCCGGCCAGCCGCGCCTGCGGTACCACGTGCGCGCTGCCTCGAGGGTGGTGCGGCCGGGCAGCAGCCCGGGGGCGAGCCCCATGTCGAGCGCGCCGTGGACGTTGCCACGCCGTAGGGCGCTGAGGAAGCGCACCTCGGGGTGCGCGGCATGGATGGCCGACGCGGCGGCCACGACGCCGTCGGCGGACTCGGCCAGGTTGGACCGGCCGAGCACCACGGTCACGTCGCCGCGGTCCAGGAGCGCGGCCGCCTCGGCGATGGCCGCCGGCTCGACGCCACCGACCTCCTGGGTCGCCGATCCGGCGAGCAGCGCCCGCACGACCTCGCCGGCGGCTCCGGGGCGGTGCAGCAGGGTGACGGCGGCGAGCTCGGACACCGGCGTGCGCCGCGAACCGAGCTCGACGACCGTGGCGCCGTCCCGGACGACGGCGTGGCGGAGCCGAAGGAAGAGGACGGGCAGCTCCTCCTTCAGGTCGGGGGCGAGGAGCAGGACCGTGCCACCCGGCGCGCAGACCTGGTCGATCGTCGCGCGCGGCAGGCCGAGGACGACCTCCGCTGGCAGCCCGTCGCCGAGCTGCGCATCGACGTGGTCGGTGCCGATGACGCCCTTGGCGAGCTTGGCCCACGCGTACGCGCTCTCGTTGGTGAGCCGCGCGCCGCCGAGTACGGCCACCTTGTCGGCGCTCGCGGCCCGAAGGGCGTCCGCCGCGGTGGAGAGCGCCTCGCCCCACGGGACGGGCACGAGCGCGCCCGACCTGCGGGCGAGGGGCCCATCGAGCCGTTCGTCGCTGTTCACGGATCCGAAGCCGAAGCGGCCCTTGTCGCACAGCCACCCCCAGTTCACGGGATCGACGTCCACGCCCTGGTAGCGCAGGATCTCGTTGCGACTGGACTGGACGAGCGTGCGGCAACCGACTGCGCAGCTCGTGCACGTGCTCTCGGCCTGGTCGAGGTCCCACGGCCGAGCCTTGAAGCGGTAGGGCGTGGCGGTGAGCGCACCGACGGGGCAGATCTGCACGGTGTTCCCGCTGAAGTAGCTCGCGAACGGGTGGTCAGGGAACGTGTTGACCTGCGTGTGGTTGCCGCGGTCCTGGAAGTGGATGAGGGTGTCGCCGGCGACGTCGCTCGCGAACCGGGTGCAGCGGTCGCAGAGGATGCAGCGCTCGCGGTCGAGGGCGACGAGGTCGCTGATCATGATCGGCTTCTCGAAGTGCCGCTTCTCCTCGACGAACCGGCTCTCGCCAGGCCCGTACGAGAGGGTCTGGTCCTGCAGCGGGCACTCGCCACCCTTGTCGCACACCGGGCAGTCGAGCGGGTGGTTGATCAGGAGGAACTCGAGGACGCCGTCCTGCGCCTTCTTCGTGACCTCGCTCTCCGTGTCGACCACCATTCCGGGCGCCACCGGGATCATGCAGGCGGGCTGCAGCGCCGGGCCGCGACCGGTGTCGATCTCGACCACGCACATCCGGCACATGCCGACCGGCTCCATCCGCGGGTGGTAGCAGAAGCGCGGGATGTACGTGCCGTTGCGCTCGGCCGCTTCGATCACGAGCTCGCCCGTCTCGGCCTCGATCTCCTTGCCGTTGACCGTGACGATGATGGTCTCGGCGGGCGCCTGGGTGTCAGACAAGGGTCACCTCGACGGGGACGCCTCGGTTGGCGTACGACTCGAACTCGTCACGGAAGTGGAGCAGTGCCGACACGATCGGCGAGCCCACGGACGGACCCAGATCACAGATCGTCGTCTTCTTGTAGGGAAAGGGGACCGCCTCCCAATCGCCGGCTTCGGTCTTGGCCTTGGGGAAGGGCGCTGGCGAGATGTTGTCGACGACATCGAGCAGCAGATCGAGGTCGGTGGGGCGTCCCTCGCCAGCCAGCAGCCGGGCGAGGATCTTCTCGAGCCAGCTGGTGCCCTCCCGGCATGGGGTGCACTTGCCGCACGACTCACGGGCGTAGAAGCGCACGAGCCTCCAGCACGCCTTCACCACGTCGGTTGTCGAGTCCATGACGACGATGGCGCCCGAGCCGAGCATCGATCCGCTCGGCCCGACAACGCTCGGGTCGAGGGGCATGTCGACATGCTCCGGGAGGAACCAGGGTGCCGACCCTCCGCCGGGGATGAAGGCCTTCAGCTCGTTTCCGTCGCGGATCCCTCCGCAGTACAGAGGCGCGTAGATGAGATCGCGGAACGTGGTGACGCCATACTCCACCTCGAACACGCCCGGGTTCTTGACGTGCCCGGAGATCGCAAACAGCCTCGTGCCAGGCGCCCGTTCGGTGCCGAGCTTCGTGAAGGCGGCGCTGCCGTTGGTCATGATCCACGGCAGGTTGGCGAGGGTCTCGACGTTGTTGACGACCGTCGGCTGCAGGTAGAGGCCCTTGGCGGCGGGGAAGAACGGGGGCTTGAGCCGCGGCATGCCCCGGTTGCCCTCCAGCGATTCGATGAGCGCGGTCTCCTCGCCGACGATGTAGGCGCCCGCGCCCCAGTGCAAGACCACGTCGACCGAGAACTCGGAGCCGAGGATGTTCTTGCCGATGTAGCCGGCGGCGTAGGCGTCGTTGAGGGCCTGGGCGATGCGCTCCTGGGCCAGGGCCATCTCGCCTCGCACGTAGAGGAAGGCTTGGGCGGCGCCGATCGCGTAGCACGCGATGAGAACCCCCTCGATGAGCTGGTGGGGATCCTTCTCCATGAGGAGCCGGTCCTTGTAGGTGCCGGGCTCCGACTCGTCGCCGTTCACGACGAGGTAGCGCGGCCAGACGCCCGGTGGGCAGAATCCCCACTTGGTGCCGGCCGGAAAGCCAGCCCCGCCTCGGCCGAGGAGGTTGGCCGCCTTCACCTCGTCGCCCACGACGGTGGGGGCCTTGGCCAGGGCGGCCTTGAAGCCGTCGTAGCCGCCCGTGGCGAGGTAGACGTCGAGGGTGTGGCCGTCGTCGAGGCCGCAGCGCGTCGAAACGATGGGCGCGGCGTTCGTGACCGTCACGCGCCTCCTCCCTCCACGCCGGCCGCGGCGGCGCGGAGCCACACGGGCTCCTCGGCCACGCCGGGGACGGCGTTGCCGGCCCGGCGATCCGAGGGAAGGGACTGCCGGGTGCGGGCCAGGATCCCGTGCCGCGGCACCTCGTGGGCACGGCGACCGTGCTGCAGATCGTCGATCAGCGCGTCGGCGGCCTCGGGGGTCACCTTGTAGAAGTAGCGGTAGTTCACCTGGAGGCACGGTGCCTCCGTGCACGCCGCGATGCACTCGACGTCCTCGATCGTGAAGCGCCCGTCGGGGGTGGTGCTGCCGGACGAGATGCCGAGTCGCTCCTCCAGGTGGGCGAGGAGCTCCTCTCCGCCCACGAGCATGCAGGAGATGTTGGTGCAGACGTTGACGAGGTACTCACCCACGGGCTCGCGCTTGAACATCTCGTAGAAGGAGCACGTGCCGAGCACCTCGGCCGGCGTCACTCCGAGGAGCTCGGCGATGTGCTCCATGGCGTCTTCGGCCACGAATCCGTCCTGCTCCTGGGCCAGGTGCAGGAGCGGGATCAGCGCGGACTTGGGGCGCGGGTAGCGACCGATGACCTCGCGCGCCAGGATCGTGTTCTCCGCGCTCAGCCGGGTCATCGGTCGACCTCGCCCATGATGGGGTCGACCGACGAGATGACCGCGACGGCGTCGGCGATGAGGCCACCGCGCATCATGTGCGGAAGGGTCTGCAGGTTCACGAAGCTCGGGCCGCGGATGTGCATCCGGAAGGGCTTGGCCGAGCCGTCGCTCACGATGTAGCAGCCGAGCTCACCACGAGGTGACTCGACGGCCATGTAAGCCTCGCCCGCGGGCACCTTGAAGCCCTCGGTGAAGAGCTTGAAGTGGTGGATCAGGGCTTCCATCGACTCGTCGATGCGCGCTCGGGGGGGTGGCGTGACCTTCTTGTCCTGGATCCGATAGTCGCCGGGCGGGAGCAGGTCGAGGATCTGGCGGATGATCTTGATCGACTCGCGGATCTCGTTGATGCGGATGGCGTAGCGGTCGAAGCAGTCGCCATAGGTGCCGACGACCACGTCGAAGTCGAGCTGCTCGTAGAAGAGGTAGGGCATGTCTCGGCGCAGATCCCACGGCACGCCGGTGGATCGCAGGATCGGACCCGTCGCCCCGAGCGCGATCGCCTCGGTGGCCGTGATCACCCCGACCCCCTGGAGGCGCTCGCGGTAGATGGGCTGGCCGGTGAGCAGCACGTCGTACTCGTCGAGGCTCGCCGGCAACGCGTCGATGAACGTGAGCACGGCCTCGCGCCAGCCGTCGGGCAGGTCGGCGGCAACACCGCCGGGACGGATGTAGTTGTGGTTCATCCGCAGGCCCGTGATCATCTCGAGGACGCGCAGACCCTCCTCACGGTCGCGCCAGCCGTAGAGCATCATCGACACCGCGCCGATGTCCATGCCGTTGGTGGCGAGGAACAGCAGGTTGCTCGTGATCCGGTTGATCTCGGTGAGCAGCATGCGGATCCACTGGGCCCGTGCCGGGATGTCCTCGTCGATCCCGAGCAGCTTCTCCGTCGTGAGGCTGAACACGAGCTCGTTGAAGAGCGGCGCTGCGTAGTCCATGCGGGTGACGTTCGTCGGGCCCTGGAGGTAGGTGAGGTCTTCGCCCGTCTTCTCCATGCCGGTGTGGAGGTAGCCGACGATGGGCTTGGTGCGCAGCACCGTCTCGCCCTCGAGCTCCAGCATCAGCCGCAGCACACCGTGGGTGCTGGGGTGCTGCGGGCCCATGTTGATGATCATCGTCTGGTCCTCGGAGGGCCCCTCCCCCACGAGGTCTTGCGCCTCGGCCTCCGACATGCGGAGCGTGGCGCCGAGCTCGCGCAGGAGCTCCGCGGCGTTCGCCGAGGTGCGGTCGGTCATCTCCTGGGCGCCCTCGGACGTCTCGATGCCCGAGCTGCGATGGTCGAGGATCGACATGGCTACCGCGCGTCCTGCGAGCCCTTGAACTGGACCGGGATCCGGCCGATCGCCTCGTCCTTGCGCAGCGGGTGGCCGACCCAGTCCTCCGGCATCAGGATGCGCGTCAGGTCGGGGTGGCCGTCGAAGGCGATGCCGAGCAGGTCGAACACCTCGCGCTCCATGGCCTCGGTGCCCGGGTGCACGTCGAACAGCGACGGGACGGCGGCATCGGCCTCGGGCACCTGCGTGCGCAGCCGCACCCGGTGGCGACGCGTGTGCGACATCAGGGTGACGACGACCTCGAAGCGCTCCGGGGCCACCCCGTCTGGAAGGCCGCGGTCGGCCTCATAGCCGAGGTAGTCGACACCGGTGACGTCGAGGCACATGTTGTAGCCGTCGTCGTCGCGCAGGGTCCGCACGATGCTGGCCAGGTCGGCGCGGTCGGGGTGCAGCACGCGCTGGTCGTGGCTCGCGGTGACGGGAGCGCCATGGAACAGCTCCGCCTCCGGGGCCGGGGCGTCCTCCGCGGGCGCGTCGTCGACGATGGCGGTGTCGTCGGCCACGTCAGCCTCGGGTGCTCAGGGCAACGGCCTGCGGCTCCGCCTGGCCGTCCCGCTGGTCGACGTGGATGCCCAGGCCCGTGCCGGGCCGGCGCCGGGTGAGCTCGCCGTCACGGATCTTCTCGTGGAGCGTGTTGATCGCGTGGATCAGCGTCTCAGGGCCCGGCGGGCAGCCCGGTGCGTACACGTCGACGGGCACGATCTGGTCTACGCCCTGCACGAGGGCGTAGTTGTTGAACATGCCGCCGCTGCTCGCGCACACGCCCATGCTGATGACCCATTTGGGCTCCATCATCTGGTCGTAGATCTGCCGCAGCACGGGGGCCATCTTCTGGCTGACCCGCCCGGCGACGATCATGAGGTCGGCCTGGCGGGGCGAGGCGCGGAACGTCTCCATCCCGAAGCGCGAGATGTCGTAGTGCGCGCCGCCGGTACCCATCATCTCGATGGCACAGCACGCGAGGCCGAAGGTGGCGGGCATCACCGACATCCGGCGCGCCCACTTCACGAGGTCCTCGAGCTTGCCGGTGAGGAAGTTGTGGTCGAGGCCCTCGAGGCCCTTGCTCACGTCCCAGTGCATCAGGCGGCCGTCCCCTCGTCCGCCGGGGGATCCGCGCGGCCGTCGAGGCCCACCTTCTTGACGGTGGTGCTGGTCGTCCGCTCGGCCGCCACCATCGGTGACAGGCGCCGGAGCTGCTTGGCCGGGCCCCAGTCGAGGGCGCCGTTGCTGAGCAGGTACACGAAGGACACGAGCACCGCGACGGTGAACACGAGGATCTCGACCAGGCCGAGCGGGCCGAGGTTCCGGTAGATGACCGCCCAGGGGTAGAGGAAGATGATCTCGATGTCGAAGACGATGAAGATCATCGCGATCAGGTAGAAGCGCACCGGGAACCGCTCGGGCGGCTCCCGACCCGGGACGATGCCGCACTCGTACGGCGAGCGCTTCGCGATGGTCGTGGCCCGCGGGGCCAGGAGCTGGGAGACCACCCGGCTCAGCGCGGCGAACACGACCGCGAGCACCGCCAGCGCCACGACGGGGAGGTACTGGCCCATCGACCGCTATGCCTCGGGGATCGCGAGGGAGATCCCCCGCGCCTCGGCGGCGCGCAGGTCGCGTCGGTGGAGCATGAGCACCGTGCTGGCGAACATCAGGCCGGAGAACACCGTGAGCATGACCCCTGGGAAGCGCCGATCACCGAGGTCGCGCTCCATGATCACGCTCACCACCGGCTGGGTGGGATCGGCCTCTGGCGTCGGTGGCTTCGCGCCGGGGACGGGCTCCTGCTCCTTCACCGGCTGCACCTGGACGATGGCGTAGTGCGGTGGGTGCCGGATCTGCCAGAACGTGGTCTTGAGCTCGTGGGTGATGCGATCGAGTCGACCGGGGTTGTCCGGCAGCCGGTCCTTGCCCCCGCGCTCGAATGCGTAGACGGTGACGTAGTCGGCCGCGCCCTCGAGCCCCAGCTCCTCGTCGCGGTTGGCCACGAAGTACTCGTCGACGGTGGCCTTGGCTTCGCCGAAGGCGGGGTTCGACTCCGGCAGGAGCAGCCACCCGTCCAGCGTGGGCTCCACCTCCTGCCGCACCGCCTCGAAGGCGTCGGGCTCGAGGTCGTTGAGCTCCTGCGGCGCGGGCAGCGCAGACGTGTCGAGGGTGCGCGCCGACTCCAGGGCGGCGTTCGTGAGCCCGGAGTCGTCCGTGGTGCCGCTCGTGTAGACGACCTCCGTCACCTTCCAGCTCGGGATCTCGCCGAGCATCCCGATGGTGCCGTAGATGAACCACGTCAGGCCCATGATCGTGCACCACCCGAAGATGGCGCTCATGGCCAGGAGGAACCCCAGCCGCGAGCCGACGTTGGTGCCGAGCACGAGGTAGACGGAGCCCATCAGGACCACGACGCCGACGGCGACGGCGAGGAAGCCGCGGATCTGCGGGTCCCAGGCGATCCCGGCCAGGAGGTGCAGCATCCTCAGGGCTCCTCAGGGGCGGTGGTGGTCGTGGTGGCGGCTGCCTCCGCGATCTCGGCGCAGGTGTCGTCGATGACGCTGTCCTCACCGCCGAGGCTGGCCTCGTACTTGGCGACCGCGCAGATCATGTCGTCGGTGAACATGCCGTCGCCATCGGCGTCGTCGTTCTCGTCGGCGAGGTCGTCGGGGTTGTCACCGAAGCTGGGCATGCGCCCGCTCCCCTGCCCGCGCTGGCCATACAGGATGCCGTACTCGGATCCCTTGTGCAGGAAGTCGATGAGGTCTTGGATCGTGAGGAACTGGCGCGGGATCACGCCGCTGGTGAGGGAGAACCCGAAGGCACCCGACCCGTCCGGGAAGCCGGCGTAGTCGCTGAGATCGGCGTCGGCGGGCTCCACGGCGCCGTGGAGGAACGACGCTCCCTTGGTGTGGCAGCGGGCGCACGAGTAGGCGCCGCCGGCGGTGCCCGACTCGAGCCCGAGGTTGAAGAGCGTCTGCCCGACCTCGGGATCGTCGTAGTCGATGTCCGCCCCGTCCGCGAGGTCGAGCTCCTGGCGCAGCGCGTCCTCCACCTCGGCCTTGGCCTGGTCGGAGGTGAGCTGGATCGAACCGAGATAGGCGATCAGCTCGTTGATCTGCTGCGTGGTCAGCGGCCCGCCGCCGTCAGTGCCCCACGGGGGCATCGGGGTGCCCGGCCGGCCGTACACGAGGATCTGCCGCAGCTCCTCCTCGCTGTAGCGCAGGAGCACGGTGTTGAGCGCCGGTGCGCGCCAGGTGACGGTCGCCACGAAGTCGCCGTTCGTGTCGGTGAGGGTGAAGGGAGGGGCCTGCCCCCCGACGCCTTCCGCGCCGTGGCAGCCGGCGCAGTTGTAGCCCCCGTCGTCGGTGGGCGCGAACAGCTTCGCGCCCCGGTTGATGAAGGTCTGGTCGAAGTTCTCGATGGCACCGGTCTGGCGACTCGGCTCATTGAGCCAGTAGAGCGGCAGGCCCACGGCGACGATGGCCATCAGGACGAACCCGGTGCCGAGGGCGCGCGTGAGGCGCGGTCCCTCGAGCGTCTCGTCGTCGTAGTAGGGCTTGCGGTTGGCGGCCAGCTCGATCTCCGAGGAGACCTCCGAGCGCCCGGCGCGGACGTTGATGATGGCGTAGGTGACGAAGCCGACCAGCGTGGTCACCGCGATCACGACGCCGACTGCTTTCACCGTGCTGGCGGCCAGCACGGCGCTGAACAAGAGGGTCATCCGGTCAGTGCTCCCCCGCGCCGCCGACGCAGTGCGGTCCCTCGGCCTCTTGGCCCGTGGTGTTCGTGCCGATCGACGGGCCGATGATGATCTTGGCCGGTGCCGTGTCGACGCTGACCTTGCCGCCCGTGACGACGAGCGGGAAGCGGTCGAGCCCGCGCGGCGCCGGGCCGCCCTTCTTCTCGCCGTTGCGGTTGTACTGCGAGCCGTGGCACTGGCACTCGAACCACTGCGAGGTCAGGCACTGCGGCACGCGGCAGCCGAGGTGCACGCACTTCTGGTAGAGCGCCGTGTAGCCGGCCTCCATGCTCTTGATCTCGGGCGGGGAGTACACCGCGCGGGCGGCGTCCAGGGCAGCGGCGGGATAGTGGGTGACCCACGTGCGACCCTCCGGGTAGTACGCGAAGCCCTGGCCCTCGGCGATCTTCGTGTCGACGTCGGCGGTGCTGCCCAGCTTGATCACGCCGCCGAAGCCGACCCCCGGAGGCGGCCACAGGAAGGCGAGGCAGGCGGCGCCGAACCCACTGAGACCGACCGCGAAGAACGTGACGATGCCGCGGTTGAAGAACTGCCGACGGCTGACGGCGAGTGCATCAGGGTCCGGCGGCACCCAGACGGCCGGCGTCGCGGGGCCGACCGGAGCGAGGCCCTTGGACGCCTGCCGCTGCTCGATGACGGCGGCGCGCTCGACCTCCTTGCCGGTGACCGGTGCGGCCTCGTCGCGTTCGAGCACGGCGACGGCACCACGGTCGCGTCGACGCGTCTCGCGCGCGAGGGCACCGATGGCCTCGCCGGTGTCGCGTCGGCGAGCGCTGGCGAAGAGGAGCACGCCGGCGAGCACGACGAGGATCGGGAGGGCGACGAGCAGGGCGGTGGTGGGTTCCATGGGTTGCCTCAGAGCTCCACGTAGAGTCCGTCGTTCCAGGGGAAGATGAACTGGAACCCCTGACCTCGGAAGAACGTGCCGATGATCACGAGCACGGCCCAGTACATGAGGAACATCGTCATCAGGGAGATGGCGAACTTGCGGTCCTCCGGCTTGTTGCTCGGGTTCCGGTCGGTGTAGGGGGCGAGGATCAAGCCCACGAGCGCCATGCCCGGAAGGAGCACGCCGGCCACCATCGGGTGGTACCACTTCAGGAGCTCCTGGAGGCCGAGGAAGTACCACGGCGCCTTTGACGGGTTGGGGGTGGCGTTGACGTTGGCCAGCTCGAGGAGCGGCGCGTTGACGAACACCGAGAAGGCGAGCACGAAGGCCGTGCAGGCCAGGGCGGCCGCGAACTCGACCACCAGCAGGTGCGGCCACACGTGGACCTTGTCCTGCGGCATGGCCTTGACGTCCTGGATGGAGCCGGACTTGACCACCGTGAGCAGGCGCTGCGTGTGCCCGCCCGGGCCCGTGGCCAGTGGCGCCGCGACGGGCGGGGCCGCGGTGACGAGACCACCGCCGGCTGCCGTGGCGACCTCGGTGGACGCCGCTTCGCCGCCTTCGGCCTTCGCCTTGGCAGCTTTGGATCGCTCGAGAAGGTGGGCGGGGATCTTGCTCTCGGCCTCCGACGGCGGGGCCGGTGCAGCGCCGCCCGCGGGCGCGTCACCCCCGCCGGCGGCGGCGGCAGCCTTCGCACGGGCTTCTTCGGCTCGCTTGCGGAGGTGCTCCGGGATCTCGGTCATCGCTGGGGTTCGCCTCCCTCGATCAGAGCGGGCCGGAGATGCCGCCGTCCTTGCGCACCCGCCAGAAGTGGATCGCCATGAAGATGACGATCACGAACGGGAGCATCAGGACGTGCAGCACGTACCAGCGTAGGAGTGTGTCGGTGCCGATCTCCGCGCCGCCCAGGAGCACGAAGCGCACCTGGGTGCCGAAGACCGGTGTGTAGCCCATCATGTTCGTGCCCACCGTGACCGCCCAGAGCGCGAGCTGGTCCCACGGGAGCAGGTAGCCGGTGAAGGACAGCAGCAGCGTGAGCAGCAGCAGCACCACACCGATCACCCAGTTGAACTCCCGCGGCGGCTTGTAGGCACCGTGGTAGAAGACGCGGGCCATGTGCAGGAACACGGACAGCACCATGAGGTGGGCGCCCCACCTGTGCATGTTCCGCACGAGGAGGCCGAACGTGACCGACGTCTGCAGGGTGTAGATGTCGTCCCACGCCTGGGCCGCGGTGGGGCGGTAGAAGAACATCAGGAAGATGCCCGTCACCGTCAGCAGGATGAAGAGGAAGAACGACAGCCCGCCGAGGCAGAGGGTGTAGCTCACCTTCACGGCGTGGCGCTTCACCTTGACGGGGTGCAGGTGGTACAGCACCGAGTTCATGATCACGTAGGAGCGGTTGCGGGGTGAGTCGGTGTAGCCGTTCCGGAAGATCGAGCCCGGCCGGAAGATGGAGTTCCACGCCTGGCTGCCCTGCACGTTCTCGGGGAGCTTCTTGAGCGTGTCGGCGATGCGCTCGCCGGTGCTCTTGCCGTCCATCGTGCCTGCCACGGTGCCTCTCCTACCCCAGCCTCATGCCGTAGCCGTAGCCGTGGGTGTTGGTGCGCTGGTGGTGGTCGCCGCCCGGAGCCGGGTCGCCGACCTTCCCCATGATGATGACGCCCGTCGGGCAGCGGTCGACGCAGAGGGCGCAGCGGGTGCAGACGTCGTCGTCGATCACGAACACCACGTGGTCGCTCGGGTCGAGGCCCGGCTGGTCGACGCCGATCGCTTCGTCGACCGCGTCCGTGGCGACCATGTGGATGCACTTCCACGGGCAGATGTCGACGCAGCCCTCGCACATGATGCACTCGGACTGGTCGATGTGGATGAACTGCTTCGGCTTCACCGCCTTGCCGAGCCAGGCCGCGTCGACCTCCTGCAGGACGTAGTCCTGCCGGAACTCTGGCATCGGCGGGTTGGCGTCGGTGCGGGCCATGTTCGGGGCTAGGCCTTCCGAGCCAGGGGGCGACCGTAGGTGGTCGTGGGGATGATCTCCGGCTTCGGCTTGGCCCGGTCGTTCCACTGCACCCAGTGGTAGATGTGCAGGCCGAGGGCCACGCCGTAGATCAGGGTGACGACGATGTCGCGGAGCGCCTGGAAGGTGATCGTGAACGGCAGGAAGCGATGCGGCTCGAAGAGGTCGAGGGGCCCGAAGAGGATCCGGTCCGAGCGCCAGCCCCACTCGTTGTCCGCCAGGCTGATCCACTGGTGCGGGATGACGCCGTACCAGAGGTTGAAGAGAACGAACGCGAAGGTGGCGGCGAGCATGGCCTCGCCCCAAGTGAGGTACTTGCCCACTGGGCGTCGCTTGCTGTACAGCACGACGGCGAGGTCGCCGAGGAGGGCGAAGATCACAGCTGTGGCTAGCGCGACCACTCGCGGCGGCTCCCTCGTGAATTCGCTCACATTGGTACCGGGTGCGACGGATCGACCCCGGCCGGACCGTTCCGGTCTAGCACGGCGCTCTGTGGCGCAGCACATCGGGTGATACCCGAGAGATGCCCGTCGTTCGTGGCTTGGAGGGGGGTGTCGAACGCGCCTAGGTTCGCCCCGACCACGCCCCGTTCGCCGGAGGACCCAGCTGCGTGACCGAGATCCCCGAGCACCTGCTCAAGCGCTCCAAGGAACGTCGATCGGCCATCGGTGGGGGCGATGCCCCGACCGGGGAGGAGGCCCCTGCAGGTGACGTCGAGCCGGCTCCGGCCGCGGCTCCCGCCGTCCCGGTGGCGGCTGCTGCGGCGGTCGTCGAGCCGACCCCGGTGCCCGAGCCGGTGCCACCGGCGGTGGCGGCCGCCCTCAGCCGGCGCAAGATCCCCTTCTGGGCCATGCCGGTGCTGGCCGTCCTGCCGCTCTGGGCGTACGTGTACCAGGCCACCCTCGAGCCGGCACCCAGTGGCGAGCTCACGCCGGTCGACGCGGGCGGCGAGATCTACGTCTCCTCGGCCTGCGCCGGCTGCCACGGCGCCGGAGGGGCGGGCAACTCCGGCGCGCCGGGCTTCGAGGGCGTGCTGGAGACGTGGCCCGACTTCCGCGACCACATGATGTGGGTGCGGATCGGCAACGCCGGTTGGTACGAGGCGTCCGGCAGCAAGGTCTACGGCGCCACCGACACGCCGAGCAACAACGGCACGATGCCAGCTCACCCCAACCTCACGGATCAGGAGCTGGCCGAGGTGGTGCTCTACGAGCGGGTGACGTTCGGTGGGATGGAGGAGGCGGGCGAGGACTACGAAGCCCTCCTCGCCATCGCCGAGGGCGAAACGACCTTCGAGGACGCGGGCCTCGGCGACCTGTCGACCGCCGCCGACGTCTCCGCAGACAAGCTCGCCTCCGACTGACCCGATTGCCGCCCGGCGCGCGCCGACCGGCAGACTGAGCCGGTGACCGCGCCGCACCGCCACGACGTCCTGGTCATCGGCGGAGGCCCGGCAGGCGCGGCAGCCGGCCACTGGCTGGCACGCGCGGGCCGCGATGTCGTGGTCGTCGAGAAGAAGACCTTTCCCCGCGAGAAGACCTGCGGTGATGGCCTCACCCCGCGCGCGGTCACGCAGCTGCGCGCCATGGGCCTCGAGGAGCAGATCGCCGCACAGCACCATCGCTACGACGGCCTGCGCTGCATCGCGCACGGCATCACGCTCGAGATGCCGTGGCCCCAGCACCCGGTGCACCCGAGCCACGGCTACGTCGTGCGCCGGCGCGACCTCGACACGATGGTCGCTCAGGAGGCCGTCGCACGCGGCGCCACCCTCCTGCAGGGCACCGAGGCGCTCCGGCCGACCCTCCGCGACGGGCTCCTGACCGGTGCGGTCGTGCAGGACAAGGACACCGGAGCGCCGCGGGAGCTGCTCGCCCGCTACGTGGTCATCGCGGACGGCTCCCTCTCGCGGTTCGGCCGCGCGCTGGGCAACCAGCGGGACAAGCGCCTGCCCCAGGGCATGGCCATCCGCGGCTACTACGAGAGCCCCCTGCACGCAGAGCCGTGGATCGAGTCGGCGCTCGACGTGCGCGACCGCAACGGCGACGCCATGCCCGGGTACGGCTGGATCTTCCCGTGCGGCGACGGGACCATCAACGTTGGCATCGGGCTCCTGTCCACCTTCCGCGGGTGGCGCGACATCAACACGTCGCACCTCATGCGGGAGTGGGCGGCCACCGCGCCCGCTCACTGGGAGATCGATCCGGACGCGATGGTGGGCGAGCCCACCGGTGGGCGACTGCCGATGGCGGGCTCGATCCACCCCAAGTCGGGCCCGACGTGGATCGCGGTCGGCGACGCCGCCGGCTCGATCAACCCCTTCAACGGCGAGGGCATCGACTACGCCTACGAGACCGGGCGCATGGCGGCCAAGCTCATCGACGAGGCGCTCGAGGTCGGGTCGGCCATGCCGCTCGCGCGCTACCCCGATCTGCTCGAGGCCGAGTACGGCCTCTACTTCCGGGTGGCCCGCGCCTTCGCGCACGTGATCGGCCAGCCCGCGCTCATGCAGCAGCTCACCCGCGTCGGGATGCAGTCCCAGTCGCTCATGGAGTGGGTGCTTCGGATCATGGCCAACCTCCTCCGCCCGGACGAGCTCGGCCCCGCCGAGGCCGCCTACCGGGCCGTCGCCGCGATCGCCGGCATCGTGCCCGAGCGGATCCCCGCGTAGTCGTCGTCGCTCGCCTGCGGCGAGCTCCTCCGAGCTGGTTTGGTGCGCCTGCGGCGCGCTCGTTTCTGGTCGGCGACCGGCGAAGCCGGATCGCCTCCCGGGCGAGGGGGCACGCGGAGCGTTCCCCCTCCCGCTCCCCCTCCTCCTCGCCGATCCGCGCCACGCCCTGTGACGGCTGGGTCAGTCCGGTTCGGTGTCGAGGGCGATCTCGCCATCTGGCGTGGTCGCCCAGACCCTGCCCATCTCCTCGGCCGGGAGGGCACTGCGGAGACGGACCTCGACGTCCCCGTGCTCGTCAGGGCGGAAGGTGCCGGCGGCGACCCGCTCGGGGTAGCCACCGCCGGGGGGTGTGAGCCACAGCGCGTACGTGACGTCCGGGTCGAGGCCGCTGGCGACCAGCTCGACGATCGCACCACCCTCGTCGGGCGCCACGGTCGCGCCCGCATCCACGCCCGGTGCGAGGCGTACGAACGTCACCGGCTCCCCGTCGAGGGGCGGCGAGCCCTTGGGTGTCAGCACGACGCCGAGCGCGCCAGCTGCCGCCGCGCCGACGAGTGCCAGGGCGGCGCGCCGACGCCAGCGCTTGCGGCGCTCAGCCGCGATCCGGGCAACGATCCGATCAGGGAGGTCGTCCGGCGGGGGGACGTCGCGGAGCGGGCGCCAGGGCTCGCCGCCCGGGTCGGCTCCGAGTGCGACGGCTGCGACGGCGAGCAGGCTCTCGGCCTCGGGTCGGCATCTCGCGCAACCCTCGATGTGGGCGGCGAGGGCTGCCTCGTCGTCGGGGCCGAGCTGGGCCACCAGCCAGCCGGCGAGGTGCTCCTGCCAGCCGACGCACGCGCAGGGCGGCTCAGGCATCGCGCCACCCCTGTGCCTCGAGGGCGACCCGAAGCGCGCGGAGGCCGTAGTACACCCGGCTCTTGACGGTGCCGGCGGGGATGCCGAGGGCGTCTGCCACCTCCGCGTAGGGGCGACCGCGCCAGTGAACCTCGACGAGGACCCGTCGGTGGGCGTCGTCCAGCTCGGCGAGGGCGGCCTCGACCTGCCAGGTCGTGAGCACGCGGTCGATGTCGTCCTCGGCTTCGACGGGATGGGGCGGGTCGAGGGCCGACGTCGCCATCTGGGGTCGGACGCGTCGCGCGCGCGCGAGGTCGATCACCACGTTGCGGAGGATGGCGAAGAGCCAGGTCCGCTGCGACGACCGCGTCGGGTCAAAGGTCGTGGAGGCTCGCCACGCTCTGACGAAGGTCTCCTGGACGGCCTCCTCCGCCAGCCCCGCGTCGCTCAGCGAGCGACGGGCGAAGCGGTAGAGCTCTGGGCCGTGCGCGGCGTAGATCGCTCGGAGCGCCTCGTCGGGGAGGGGCGCCGCCAAGCCGAGCTAGCCCTCGACGGTGAGCGTGGCCGTCATGCTGGCGTGGATCTCGCAGTGGAACGGGTACGAGCCGGCCTCCGCGGGGGCCGTGGCCGGGTCGGAGCTCTGGCCCCCGTCGGCCTCGAGGTCGAAGGAGCCGTCGTCCGCCGTCGCCGTGTGCTTCGTGGAGCCGTCGTTCTGGAGCACGATCTCCGCGCCGGGCGCGACGGTGAGATCGGCCAGCGAGAAGTCCTCGGCGACGATGGTGCCGTCCCCTTCGGGACCGCCGCCGCCTGAGTCCCCCGTCGTCGTGGCGCCGTCACCGGAGCTCGTCGCGGTGCTGTCATCGGACCCGCAGGCGGCCGAGCCGGCCACCAGCAAGGCGGCGGTGACGAGGGCGAACAGGGAGCGGCGGACGTGGGGACGGGTGGCGAGGCGCATGATCGGGGATACGCACCGCACCGCCTGAAGGTTCACGGGACGCTCGCGGCCGCCTCCTCGGCCTCCATGGCAACCAGGTCGACGACCGTATCCACCTCCACGGTCCGCCGGCGCGAGGCGAGGTGCCTGGCCTCCGTCGGCGTCGTGGCCACGGACCAGAGGCTGAACACGGCGGCACAGGCCAGCGCCCCGCCGATCGCGCGGGGCGGACCCACGATGCTCGCCGCGACGCCACCGAGGGCCGCCCCCAGGGCCTGGCTGCCCATCAGCACGCCCACCGCGATCCCCATCGCCGACGCACGCGTGTCGCGGCTGAGGCGCAACCCGATCACCGCGTTGGTCGGGATCGACACGGCGAACATGCCCCCCGCGACCGCGAAGGCGACGAACGCCATCGCGCCGCTGACCTCGAGCCAGAAGAGGGGCGCGGCCGCTGCAGCCGTGATGGCGCCGCACCACCCGGCGGCCCGGAGGAGCGAGTGGTGGTCACGGCGGCCCCCCGCGATGACCGCCGTCGCGACCAGGGTCCCGATCGGGATCGAGGCCGCGAGCAACCCGATGAGGCCGTCAGACAGACCGATGCGCGCGGCGTAGGGGACGACGAGCGCCTCGTCCACGGTGCCGAAGGCGCCGGTGACCGACACGAACACGAGCGCGCGCCGCACCATCCGGTCGCCGAAGAGCGAGGCCGCCCCGTCGCCCAGCGAGCGCGACACCGTCGAACGGGAGGAGGCCGGATGGGCTGCCGGGCTGTTCCGGAGACCGAGGAGCAACGCGGCGGACACGAGGAAGCTCGTGGCGTTGATCGCCAGCGCGGTCTCGGGCTCCACGACGGTGAGGAGCAAGCCACCCAGCGCGTACCCGAGCACCAGGGAGGACTGCACCGAGATCCCGGAGAGCGCCAGTGCGTCGCGGTACCCGTCCTCGGGCACGAGGTCCGGGAGCGCTGCCGCGCGGGCAGCCTCGAAGGGCGGGGTCGCCAACCCGGCCAGGAAGGCGAGCACGAGCAGCGCACCGACCGGGACGTCGAGCAGCATGGCGAGGAAGAGCGCGGCCCGCGCGACGTCGGCTGCGAGCATCACCGTGATGCGGCCGTGGCGGTCGGCCAGGGTGGCGAGCACCTGGCCGATGCCGACGTACCCGGCCAGCGACACGGCGGTCACGGCCGCCGCCCACGCGGGCGAGCCGGTGCGCTGCAGGACGAGGACGGTCAGCGCGAGGCGGGCCGCCCAGTCCCCCAGGAGCGAGATCATGTCCGCCGCCCAGAGGCGCCGGAACGCGCGCAGCCGCAGCGGCGACAGCAGCGCCGTCGTCCGCCGCCGACGCTCGCCTCCGTCGTCCCCGGCCATCAGGCTGACGGTACGGCTACCCGACGCATCGCGCAAGGACACTCACGGAGAGTGATCGGCCTCGGCTCAGCCCACGTCGGCGGTCGCGAGGTCCGCATCGTCGGGGTCGATGCCGACCGGCATGCCAGCGGCGACGTCTTGTGCGAGCTGGTTGCGCACGCGGAACCAGATCCACGCGCTGGTGGGGATCAGGATCAGGCAGAGGTACTGCGCGCCGGTCAGGCCCAGGATCCGCTCGTCGTTGACCCGGAGCGAGTCCGACGCGAAGCGGGCGACCCCGTAGAAGCCGCAGAAGATGGCCATCGCCACCCCGGGCCCGGGGCGCTCCCTGCGCCAGTGGAGCACATAGGTGAGCACGAGGAAGAGCACCACCATGTAGAGGAGCTCGTACAGGGACGTCTGGTGGAACACCATCCCCGGCTCGAGCGGCGTCGTGCCGAGGCTGGCCTCGCGTACCGAGCCGCCGTCGAAGCGGACCGCGAGCGGGAAGCTCGTCCGGGAGCCGAAGTGCTCGCCCACCGAGTAGCACCCGATGCGGCCGATGCCGAGCCCGATGCTCAGCCCGTAGGCATAGCCGTCGAGGCTGTGCCACCGCGTGAGCCGGTTCCAGTGGCGGTACACGGGGTACCCGGCCACGACCGCGAGGAGGAAGCCGCCGGAGAACTGGAGGCCGCCCTGCCAGATGGCGACGGCATCGAACGGCGAGTCGAGCTCGCTGAGGTGGGACAGCACCCAGGTGATCCGCGCGCCGATCACGCCCGCGATGACCATCCGCATCGCAAGGCTGTAGGTCACGTCACGCGGGATCCCGTACCCCTCGCCGTGGCGGGCCGCCAGCCAAGCGCCGACCAGAACCCCGACGGCGACCGCGATCCCGAAGGTGCGCAGCGACACCGGCCCCAGGTCGATGGTCGGGAAGGTCGTGTAGGGGATCGCCGCGAGGAGCATCGGAGCAAGGTTGCCGCGCTAGAGGGGCTCGTGCCAGCCACCGAGGCCGGCGGCGAGCGCATCAGCCACGCTCGGTCCCCACGTGCCGCGGTGGTACGGGCTGGCCGGATGCGGCTGCACGAGCGCGGGCGCGAAGATCCGCCACTGCTCGTCGACGGCGTCCGCGCGCCCGAAGCGGCGGGTGTCGCCGACCATCGCGTCCTCGAGCAACCGCTGGTACGCCTCCTGCCGCTCGCCGAAGACCTGCTCGAACGAGACGTCGAGGTCGACCGGGCGACTGGCCATCTCGTCGCCGGGAGCCTTCGTCTGCAGATGGAGCATCACGCCGTCGTTCCGACCGAGGCGGAAGCGCAAGTGGTTGGGGTGCGGGGCCGGTGAGCCCGGAGGCGAGAACAGCAGGCGCGGCGGCGCGTTGAACTCGACGACCGCCTCGGTCGCGGTCACCGGGAGGTGCTTGCCCGTGCGGATCAACCACGGCACGCCCGCCCACCGCCATGAGTCGATCTCCAGGCGGAGCGCGACGTACGTCTCGACGTCCGATGCCGGGTCGACGCCCTCCTCGTCCCGGTAGCCGCGGTACTGGCCGCGCACGACGGACACCGGTTCGACGGTGCGGATCTGGCGGAACAGCTTGTTGCGCTCGTCCCGAAGGGCGTCGGCGTCCGCGCCAGCGGGCGGCTCCATGCCGAGGAGGGCCACGACCTGCAGCAGGTGGTTCTGGACGACGTCGCGGAGCGCCCCGACCGACTCGTAGAAGCGACCGCGCCCCTCCACGCCGAACTCCTCCGCCATCGTGATCTGGACGCTGGAGATGAAGCTGCGGTTCCACACCGGCTCGAGGAGCGAGTTGGCGAAGCGGAACACGAGCAGGTTCTCCACGGACTCCTTGCCGAGGAAGTGATCGATCCGGAACACGTCGGACTCGGCGAAGGCGCGGTGCAGGATCTCGTTGAGCTCCTGCGCCGACGCGCGGTCACGGCCGAAGGGCTTCTCGACCACCACGCGGGCGCCCTGCTGCAGCTGCTGGCTCTCGAGGCCGAGGATGACGTCGTCGAAGAGCTCAGGCGGGACCGCCAGGTAGAAGAGCGGGTTCTCCGCACCCACGGCGCGCAGCCGCTCGGCGAGGAGTGCGAACGACCCTGGGTCGCGGTAGTCGCCGCGCACGTAGGAGATGCGCTGGGCGATGTCCTTCCACAGGACCTCGTCCACGGGACCCTTCGCGTCAATCGCCTCGCGGGCATGCCGGCGAAGGCCGTCGTCGTCCCACTCGGACGACGCGAACCCGATCACGGGCACGGGCTCGTGATCCGCCCGAGCCATCTCGTACACGGCGGGGAAGATCTTCTTCTTGGCGAGGTCCCCGGTGGCTCCGAACAGCACCAGCGCGTCGGACGCGAGCGCGTCGTGGCTCACGTGGCCCCGGCGCCTGGGGGTGGCGACTCGGGCACGACGGCATGGCCGCCGAACTGCTCCCGGAGCGCGGCGACGGCCCTCATGGCGACGCCCTCGCTGTCCTGGCTCACGAACCGAGCGTGCAGCGCAGCGCTGATGACCGGGGTGGGGACCCCTCGCTCGATCGCCTCCTGCACGGTCCACCGCCCCTCCCCCGAGTCCTGGGCGACGGGCGCCAACCCCTCGAGCCCGGGCCGCTGCTCGAGGGCGCGCACGAGCAGGTCGAGGAGCCACGACCGCACGACGCTCCCCCGCCGCCATGCGCCGAGCGCACCAGTGGCATCGATGTCCAGACCGGACCGCACCAGGAGCTCGTACCCCTCCGCGTACGCCTGCATCAGCCCGTACTCGATCCCGTTGTGGACCATCTTCGTGAAGTGGCCGGTGCCCGCTGGGCCCGTGTGCACAAAGCCGCCCTCCGGAGCGAGCGCGTCGAACAGCGGCTGGGCGAGCGCGACGTCCTCCTGCGTTCCGCCGACCATGAGGCAGTAGCCCTCGGTGCGACCCCAGATCCCGCCGCTCGTGCCCGCGTCGACGAACCCGACGCCGCGCGCCGCCAGCAGCTCGGCCCGGCGCACGCTGTCATGCCAGTTGGAGTTGCCCCCCTCGATGAGGACGTCCCCGCGGGCGAGCAGTGAAGACAGGCTCGTGACGGTGCCCTCCGTGGCGTCGCCCGCCGGCACCATCACCCAGACCAGCCGCGGCACGGGCAGGGCGTCGATGAGCGCCTCGAGGCTTGGGACGTCGGTCGTCCCGCTGAAGGCGTCGTAGCCGACGACCTCGTGCCCGTGCGCCCGCAGGCGCTCGGCCATGTTGCCGCCCATGCGCCCGAGCCCGACCATGCCGACCTTCACGGCGCGATCGCCAGGAGCCCGTGGAGGTCGACCCGCCCGGCGCGGATGCCACGCGCGTGCAGGGTGCGGAGGTCGCCCGCCGCCTGGGCCTGCTTGAGGTGGCCGAACCCGAAGGCCTGGCCCGGGATGGCGATCTTCTCCTGGTCGGGGGCGACGACCTGGACGCACACGATCGTCCGGGGCCCGCCCTTGTGCAGCTGACCCGTCGAGTGGAGGAAGCGAGGTCCGAAGCCGAGGCTCACCGCGACGCGGAGGCGGTCGCGCAGCGCGACGCGCACCGCGTCGAGCACGTGCGCCTCGTGGTCGCCTGGATCGCCGAAGACCTGCAGCGCGAGGTGGTCGCCCGGCTGCACGAGCGCGAGCAGCTCCTCGAGTGGCCGGAGCGGGCCGTCGACTCCACCCTCCGCGAGGACCGCGTTGGTGGCCGCCTTGGCAGCGGCGACGTCGGGCTGGTCGAACGGCTGCACGCCGAGTGCCGCGCCGGTGAGCGCGGTGGCAAGCTCGAGGGTGACCACCGTGTAGCCGATCTCCGCCTCGGTGGGACCGGCGTCGAAGGCCACGACGGGGTGACCCGCCGCTTCGAGGTGGTCGAGCGGCTCCGTGCTCAGGAAGACCCGGTCGTCGCCGTACACCTCCGCGTCGCTCACGGGCTCCCCGACGATCGGCGTGACGCCCGTGCCGTCCTTTCCGAGGGACTCAGCCAGGAGCTGCTCGATCCAGAGGCCCAGCGTCGCGACCTCGTCGGGCAGGACGACGGTCGCCTTGTCGCGCCCGGTCCGCACGCCGGCGGCCAGTGCGGCCGCGACGTGGAGCGCCGGGTTGCGACCGGACTCGACCTCGGGGCCGCTGTCTGCGAGCGCGGCCAGCCCACCGCGCAGGAGCGCCGCGACGTCCGCGCCCATGAGGAGCGCCGGGACGACCCCACAGAGCGAGAGCGCCGAGTAGCGGCCACCGAGGTCGGCGCGGTTCTCGAAGACGTCGGCGAACCCGCGCTCCCGAGCCAGGTCGCCGAGCGCCGAACCGGGATCGGTGATCACGGCGAAGCGGCCGGTGCCGGCGGAACGCGCCCACGCCCACTCGAGGTGGCTGCGGGTCTCGATGGTGGACCCAGACTTGGACGACGCCAGGTGCAGCGTGCGCGCCGGAGGGCACGAGTCGGCGACCCGGGCGATCGCCGCCGGGTCGGTGGTGTCGAGCACGTGGAGCCGCGGTCGGCCCGGCGCGGGCTCGAGGGTGCGCGCCAGCACCTCGGGGAAGAGGCTGGACCCGCCCATGCCCATGACGATCACGTCGTCGATGCCCTCGACCAGCGCATCGCAGCGGGCGCTGAGGCCCGGCAGGTCGTCGAGCACCTCCTCCACCACGGGGATCCACCCCAGCCGATCGGCCACCTCGGTCGGGTCGTCCCGCCAGAGCGTGTGGTCACGGTCGAACAGCCGGCGGACGGCCTGCCGCTCCTCCAGGTCGGCGCGGACGATGCCCCGCGCGTCGTCGAAGTCGGTGCTCATCGCCTGCTCGGACGCGCCATCGCGCTCGACCGGGGGCGTCGGGTCATGCGGTCAACGACGCGGCCGCGTCGCGCGCGACTGCGCCGATCTCGTCGATGTGGGCGTCGGAGTGCGCCAGCCCGGGGAACATGACCTCGTAGGCGCCAGGCGCCATCGCGACCCCGCGCTCGAGCATGGCGTGGAAGAAGGCGGCGTAGCGAGCCGTGTCAGTGCGCTGCGCGCTCGGGTAGTCGACGGGTGCCTCGTCGCAGAAGAACAGCCCCACGAGCGCGTGGGCCTGCGGCACGACCGCGGTGATCCCCGCGGCGTCGAGCGCGGACCGGAGGTGGCCAGCCAGCCGATCGGCGGTCGCCTCGAGCGTGGCGTAGGAGCCCTCGTCGAGCAGGGAGAGCGCAGCGAGGCCGGCCGCCGTCGCGAGCGGGTTCCCGGAGAGGGTGCCGGCCTGGTAGACGGGCCCGAGGGGCGCGACCTGCTGCATCACGTCGCGGCGACCCCCGTAGGCGCCGATGTTGAGACCGCCACCGATCACCTTGCCGAACGTCGTCAGGTCGGGGGTGACGGCGGCGAGGGCCTGCGCGCCGCCGTAGGCGACCCGGAAGCCGGTGATCACCTCGTCGAAGATCAAGAGCGCCCCGACGCGGTCGCACTCGGCGCGCAGGCCCTTGAGGAACCCCTCGTCGGGCAGGACGAGCCCCATGTTGGCGGCGATCGGCTCGACGATCACGCAGGCGGTGTCGAGGTCGAGGTCGGGCACCTGGTTGTAGGGGGCGACGACGGTGTCCGCCACGGCGGCGGCGGTCACCCCGGCCGAGCCCGGCAGGCCGAGGGCGGCGAGGCCGCTGCCGGCCTCGGCGAGGAGCAGGTCTCCGTGGCCGTGGTAGTTCCCGGCGAACTTCACGACGGCGCGTCGACCGGTGTGGCCGCGGGCCACGCGGACGGCCGACATCGTGGCCTCGGTGCCGGACGACACGAGCCGTACGAGCTCCACCGAGGGCACGCGCTCGCAGATGGCTTCGGCGAGGAGCACCTCGCGCTGGGTCGGCGCGCCGTAGGAGGTGCCGTCGACGGCGGCACGCTGGATCGCGTCGACGATGACCGGGTGGGCGTGGCCCGCGATGATGGCGCCGTACGACTGCACGAGGTCGAGGTAGCGGGTGCCCTCGACGTCCCACACGTGGGGTCCGTCGGCCCGGGCCACGAAGTACGGCGTGCCACCCACGCTCTTGAACGCCCGCACGGGGCTGTTGACGCCGCCCGGGATCACCACCTGCGCGCGTTCGAACAGCTCGTCGTTCGTGGTCACGCGCGCGGGAGGCGCTCAGCCACCTCGCGGGCGAGGTAGGTCAGGATCAGGTCCGCCCCCGCCCGCTTGATGGCGGTGAGGTGCTCGACGGCGACGGCATCGCCGTCGATCCACCCGCGCTCGGCCGCCGCCTTGATCATCGAGTACTCGCCCGACACGTGGTACGCCGCCACGGGCAGGTCGGTCTCGGCCCGGGCGGCGGCGATGACGTCGAGGTAGGCGAGCGCCGGCTTCACCATGACGAGGTCGGCGCCCTCGGCGATGTCGGCCCGGATCTCCGCGAGTGCCTCGCGGCCGTTGCGCGGGTCCTGCTGGTAGCCCCGGCGGTCGCCACCGTCCGCGATGGTGACGTCGACCGCGTCGCGGAACGGGCCGTAGAGGGATGACGCGTACTTGGCTGCGTAGGCCAGGATCGCCGTGCCAGGGTGCCCGGCGGCGTCGAGCGACCCGCGGATCGCGGCGACCTGGCCGTCCATCATCCCGCTCGGCGCGGTGATGTCGGCACCGGCGTCAGCCTGGGCCACGGCCGCCCGCTCGTAGAGCCGCAGCGTGGCGTCGTTGTCGACGGCGCCATCCGGTCCGACGATCCCGCAGTGGCCGTGGTCCGTGTACTCGTCCACGCACAGGTCGGCGATGAGCACGACCTCGTCACCCACCTCGGCGCGCAGGTCCTGGAGGGCGAGCTGCACGATGCCGTGCGGGTCCCACGCTCCGGAGCCCTCTGGGTCCTTGCGAGCCGGCACGCCGAACAGGATGACCGCGGGGATGCCGAGCCCGACGAGCTCACTGACCTCCTTGCGGAGCGACTCCCGGGTGTGCTGCACGACACCCGGGAGGCTGGCGATCGGCTGCGGCTCGCTGATGCCCTCGCGCACGAAGAGCGGGGCCACGAGGTCGTCCACGCCGAGACGGGTCTCGGCCACGAGCCGGCGGAGGGCGGGCGTACGGCGCAGTCGGCGGAGCCGGCGCTGGGGGAAGGCCACGCGGGCAGGTTACCGGCGGGCCCGCCCCGCCAGGGAGGCGAGGTCAGCCACGGTGAGCTCGGTCATCGAGCCGACCACCAGGTCGGCGCGGGCGAAGTCGTGGAAGCGCGTGATCTGGCTGGGCACGGCCACCGCCTGCATCCCCGCGGCCTTGGCGGCAGCCACCCCGTGCGCCGAGTCCTCGATGGCGACGCTGCGGCGCGGGTCCGCGCCGAGGTCGTGGCAGGCGCGGAGGTACACGTCGGGCGACGGCTTCCCGACGCCTCCCACCATGTCCGCGCCGACGAGTGCCCCGAAGCGCTGGGCCAGGCCGAGGCGGACAGTGTGCCGGTCGAGCCACGCACGGCTGGAGGAGGAGGCGACGCCGATCGGGATGCCGGCGGCCGTCAGGCTGTCGATCAGCACCTCGACGCCAGGCAGAGCGGGGAGGTGGTCGCGGTCGGACCGGTCCTGGGCCTCGTAGGCCGCCGTGTAGTCGGTCACGTCGAAGCGCTCGATGCCGGCCGCGTCCAGGAGGGCGGCCCACGCCTCGTCGTCGCTGTCGTCGCCGAGGCCAACGACCACGGACCATGCCTCCACCGTGAGCTCGTGGCCGTGGAGGGCGAAGGCCGCCTGCGCCGACTCGAAGATCACCCACTCGCTGTCGATGATCAGGCCGTCGAAGTCGAAGACGACGGCGTCGAGCGTCATGCCCGAGCCCACTCGACGAGGGCCGCCACCAGGCCCTCGATCGTGTGGACCGAGGCCTCCACCGCGACGTCGAGGCCGTGGTCTCGCGCCGTCGCCGCGGTGACGGGGCCTATGCACGCGACGGCCGGTGGGAGCCCGCCCCGTCCGAACGCGGCCATCGAGTGCTCGACCGTGGAGCTCGACGTGAACGTGATGAGGTCGGCGCCGGCGACTGCGGCGCGCTGCTCGTCGGTGATCGCCGCGGGGATGGTGCGGTAGGCGTCGACCACGTCGACGTCCCAGCCCCGCGCCCGCAACCCGTCTGGCAGCACGTCGCGCGCGATCTCAGCGCGCGCGAGGAGCAGGCGACCAGGCCCATCCGGGAGCGCGTCCAGGAGTGCCTCGGCCACGAACCGGTCGGGCACGAGGTCGGCGGCGATGCGACCGTTCGCCAGCACGGCCGCGGTCCCCGGCCCGATGGCGGCCACCTTCGCGCGCCCGAAGGCCCTGGCGTCGGGGACCGCGGCGAGGAGTCGATGGGCGCCGTTGGGCGAGGTGACGACGACCCAGTCGTACTCGCCGAGGCGGCCGGCCGCACCCAGCAGGGCCGCGCCGCCATCGGCGGGTTCGACGATCTCGATCGCGGGCACCTCGACCACCTCGGCGCCCGCGTCGCGCAGGGCCACCGTGAGCCGGGAGGCCTGCTGGCGCGTGCGGGTCACGACGACCCGGCGCCCGAACAGCGGGCGGCGCTCGAACCACGCCAGGTCGACGCCGGCGACCTCGCCGACGACGATCACCGACGGGGTGGCGAGCGGTTGCGCGGCGATGGTGGCCAGCGTGGCGCGGACCGTGTGCTGCTCGGGCCGGGTGCCCCACCGCACCGCGGCCACGGGGGTGTCCGGCGACAGACCGCCGGCGACGAGCTCCGCGGTGATCCGGCGGACGCGCGCGACGCCCATGAGGATGACGATCGTGCCGCCGACGCGCGCGATGGCACGCCAGTCGACGCTCCCTTCGTCACCCGTGCCTGGCTCCTCGTGACCGGTGACGACGGTGAACGACGTGGAGGAGTGGCGCAGCGTGACCGGGATGCCCGCGTAGGCGGGTACCGCGATGGCGGACGTGATGCCGGGGACGATCTCGAACGCCACTCCGGCCGCGGCCAGCGCCGCCGCCTCCTCGCCGCCGCGCGCGAACACGAACGGGTCGCCGCCCTTGAGGCGCACGACCGTCTCGTGCCGGCCGGCGAGGTCGACGAGCAGCGCGTTGATCTGCTCCTGCGCCATCGTCACGTGACCGGGTGCCTTGCCGACGCTGATGCGCTCCGCTCCGGCGGGGGTGAGCTCGAGGAGGGCCTCGACCGAGAGCCGGTCGTACACCACCACGTCGGCCCGTCTGAGCACCGCGTCGGCCCGGACCGTCAGCAGCCCGGGATCCCCCGGCCCCGCCCCGACGAGGTAGACGGTCATCCGAGGAGCGCGTCGGCGGCCAGCTCGCAGTGGCCGAGGTGCTGGTACAGCTCCTCGATCACCTTGAGGGCGAGGCCGGTCGGGTTGTCGGAAACGGCCCGGAACACGTCGGCCTCGTGCGGCGAGACCGTGGCACCGTCGAGCGCGGCCAGGTCGGCGCTTGCCCGGGCAAGGCTCGCGGCGACGAGCGCCCGCAGCTCTGCCACCGTTGCGGTCGCCGTGAACTCGGCATCCCGGTCGCGATGGTCCGCCCGGCCGAGCCCGACGTGGCCGAGCCAGAACTCGCACACACCGGCACAGTGCGCGATGAGGGCGGCAACGGAGTTGGTGGACGGACCAATCGGTCGCTCGCTCGCCCGCGCGTCCCCCAGGCGCTCGGCGACCGCGAGCATCTGCTGAAACGCGCGATCGACGTACAACGTCACCTGTGCCGAGGTCAGCTCCACGCCGAGCACGGTAGACGGAGGCTCACCCTGCTTCTCGCGCGGGTGTCAGACGGTGGCGGGGGTCGCGTCGTAGATCTCGATCGTCGGGTGGCCGACCGCGAGGTCCTGGAGGGCGGTGACGAACACACCGGAGGCGGGTACGGCGAAGTGGGTGCGGAGCGCGTCGCCGTCCGCCCAGTGCTCGACGAACACGATGCGCGTGGGGTCCTCGACGTCCTGGTGGACGGTGTGCAGGAGGCACCCGGGCTCGGCCCGCGAGCGGTGCACGTGCTCGAGGCTGAGGGCAAGCACCTCGTCGAGCCGTTCGGGGCGCGCCTGCACGCTGCCGGTGACGATGATCATCCCGCGAGCGTAGGGATCAGCGGCCGAGGAGGTCGGCTCCACCGCGGTCGAGCAGCTCGCGGGCGACCAACGATCCGACGGTGGCGTCGCGACCGTCCGCCTCCGAGCGGAGCATCCGATCACCGTCAGCGGACGCGAGGAACGCACGAAGGATGAGGCCGCCGCTGCCATCGAGCCGCGCGTGCGCGCCGGCCGGGAGCGAGCAGTCGCCACCGAGCTCGGCGAGGAAGGCCCGCTCGGCGTCGACGCACCGGCGGGTGGGGTCGTGCTCGATCCGTGCCAGGAGCGAGCGGAGCTCGACATCGTCGTCGCGGCACTCGACGGCCAGGGCAGCTTGCCCGACCTGCGGGAGCATCGTCTCGATGTCGAGGCGCTCGGCGATGTGGTCGGCGAGCCCGAGGCGGTCGAGGGCTGTTGCGGCGACGACGATGGCGTCGTGGTTCGCCGCCTTGGCCAGCCGCGTCTGCATGTTGCCCCGCAGGCTCGCGAAGCCGAGGTCCGGGCGGTGACGTCGCAGCTCGACCTGCCGGCGGAGCGAGCCGGTCGCCACGACGGCACCGGAGCCCAGGCCAGCCAGCGTCGAGCCGACGAGCGCGTCGCGTGGGTCACCGCGCTCGGGCACGGCGGCGAGGACGAGACCCGGGACAGGTACCGACGGCAGGTCCTTGGCGCTGTGCACCGCGAGGTCGGCACGGCCGTCGAGCACGGCCGCCTGCACCTCCTTGGCGAACACGCCTTTGCCGCCAAGCTCCCAGATGGGGACCTCGAGGCGCCGGTCGCCCTGCGTGTCGACGACGACGAGCTCGACCGCCACATCCGCATCGATCGCCTGGAGCAGCGCGGCGATGTGCTCGGTCTGCCAGATGGCCAGCGGGCTCCCGCGCGTTGCCGCCCGGAGCGTGCGCACTGAGCTAGGCGTTGTCGTCGAGAGCGAAGAGCTCGCGCAGCGCCGAGATGAGTCGGTCGCCGCGAACGGAGCCGGCGGCGTCCCTGAGCGCCACCGACGGATCGTGCAGCAGCTTGCCGATGATGCCCCGCGTCAGGGCATCGACGGCCTCGAGCTGGACCCCGTCGAGCGAGCCGAGGCGGGCCCGGTAGCGGTCGACCTCCGTCTGGCGGACCTGCTCGGCCCGCTCACGCAGGGCAACGATCATCGGCGCCGCCTCGCGGGCCGAGGTGGCGTCGAGGTACCGCTCGAGCTCCTCGTCGAGGAGGCTGCGCACGAGGGCCACCTCGGCCTCGCGGGCCTGCGTACCGGCGTCGGCGAAGGTCCGGAGGTCGTCCATGTCCATCAGCGTGACGCCCTGCAGCCGACCCACCGCAGGATCGATGTCGCGCGGCACGGCGATGTCGACGATCAGGAGCGGTCGGCCGGCGCGGGCGGCGACGACCTGCTCGATGTCCTCGACCTCGAGCAGTGGTGTGGCCGCTCCCGTAGAGCTCAGGAGCACGTCGACGTCGGCGAGCGAGGCGTTGATGTCCGCGAGGTGCACGGCTTGGCCGTCGACGCGGTCCGCCAGCGCGAGCGCCGTGTCCCAGGTGCGGTTGGCGATGGTGAGGTCGGTGCCGGCCTTGGCCAGCCCGCGGGCCATGGCCTCGCCCATCTCTCCGGCCCCCAGCACGAGCCCGCGTCGACCGCGCAGACCGTCGAGGTGGTCAGCGGCCATCGCCACGGCCGCCTGCGACACGGAGGTGATGTTGCGCGAGATGCCCGAGTCGGTGCGGGCGCGCTTGCCCGCCTCGAGCGCGTGCCGGAAGAGGAGGTTCAGCGCCGGGCCGGCCGCTCCCTCCTGGCGGGCGCGGTGCCACGCGACCTTCACCTGTCCGAGGATCTCGGTCTCGCCGAGCACGGCGGAGTCGAGCCCGGCGGCGACGGCGAAGAGGTGCGCCACGGCGGGCGCGTCGTAGTGGACGTAGAGGTGATCGCTGAAGTCCTCTGGCGCGAGGAAGGCGACCTCGGCGAGGAAGTCGCGGATGTCCTTGTAGGCGCCGTGGAAGCGCTCGGCGACCGCGTAGACCTCGGTGCGATTGCAGGTCGAGAGCACGACGGCCTCGGAGACGTCGTCCCGGGAGATGAGGTCGTGCAGTGCCTTGGGCAGGGCGGCCTCGCCGATGGTCATGCGCTCGAGCAGGTCGAGCGACGTGCTCCGGTGGTTCAGCCCGATGACGACGACGGACACGCGGCGGTCTCCTAGCGAAGGGAACCCGGGAGGGGCGGATCGGCGGTGGCGAGGGAGGCCTGGAGGAGCTCCCTGGCGTCGCCGAGACGACCGGCCCGGACGAGGTCCAGCATCCCCGAATCGAGGGCCGATCGCCAATCGGCCCCGAGGGTGGGGAGTCCCGCGGCGACCCGCTCGGCACGCGCCTCCGCAAGGAGGTCGAGGAGGGTCTCGTGCTCGGGCCCGACGTGCTCGCCGAGCTGGTCGCGGAGCCACGACGCGAGGGCGGGGCTGTGCCCGCCGGTGGACACCGTGACGACGACGCGACCGCGGTCGAGGCGAGCCGGCAGGGTGTACGAGCACCGCGCCGGGTCGTCCGCCGCGTTCACCCACACACCGGCTGCCTCACCGTCGTCGAACACGGCCTGGTTGGCGGCGGGATCGTCGGTGCATGCCACCGCGAGGCGGTACCCGGCCACCTCGCCCCGGGCGTAGGGCCGCTCCTCCCACGTGAGGTCGAGCGATCGCACCTCCCCCCTGACCTCGCTCGCCACGACGTGCACGACGGCGCCGGCCGCCAGGAGCCCCCGCGCCTTCTCGGCCGCTACGGCCCCACCGCCCACGACGAGCACCCGGCGCCCGGCGACCAGGAGGTTGACCGGGTACACGGGGACGTCGACGGGCACAGGAGTCAGTCGCCGACGGCGAGCGGGGGACCCCCCGCCCTGCGCTGCTGGTAGAAGCTCAGGATCTGCAGCTCGACCGCGAGGTCGACCTTGCGGAGCGACACCTCCTCGGGAACCGAGATGACGGTGGGTGCGAAGTTCAGGATCGACGGCACGCCGGCCGCCACGAGGCGGTCGGCGACGTCCTGGGCGGCCGAGGCGGGCGTAGCGATGATGGCGATGGCGATGTGCAGCTCGGCGGCGACCTCCGGGAGGTCGTCGATGGAGCGGACGACGGTGCCGTGCACCTCCGTGCCGACGACGCGGGAATCGGCATCGAAGAGCGCGGCCACGGGAAAGCCGCGCTCGCCGAACCCCCCGTAGTTGGCCAGCGCCTGGCCGAGGTTGCCGAGACCGACGATGGCGACCGGCCAGTCCTGCGTGAGCCCCAGCTCGCGGCTCATCTGGAAGAGCAGGTACTCGACGTCGTAGCCGACCCCGCGCGTGCCGTACGAACCGAGGTAGGAGAGGTCCTTGCGCACCTTGGCGGCGTTCACGCCGGCCAGCTCGGCGAGCCGCTCGGACGAGATCGTGGTCAGGCCCGCGTGCCGTCCCTCGACGAGGCTCCGCAGGTAGAGGGGCAGCCGGGCGACCGTGGCCTCGGGGATCGGGCGGCGGTTCGACGGGACCATGGCGCGCCCAGCGTACTGCGCTTGTTCACATGTTCACTTGTCAGCCGGGCGACCCGGCGCGGAGCTCCTTGCGCAGCACCTTGCCCGTCGCGCTGTGCGGGATCTGGACCACGAACATGACCTTCTGCGGGCACTTGTACCGGGCCAGGTGCGCCTCGCAGTGGTGGATGATGTCGTCCTCCTCGACGCTGGTGCCGGCCTCGACGACCACGTAGGCCTTGACCGCCTCCCCGAGGTGCGGGTGGGCCACGCCGATCACCGCGACCTGCGCCACGGCGGGATGGGAGGCGATGACCTCCTCGACCTCGGCGGGGTACACGTTGAACCCCGACACGATGATGAGGTCCTTCACGCGGTCGACGAGGAAGAGGAAGCCGTCATCGTCGACCACGGCGACGTCACCCGTGCGCAGCCAGCCGTCCGGCGTCAGCGCGCCGGCGGTGGCGACCGGGTCGTTCCAGTAGCCGGCGAAGACGTTTGGGCCCTTCACCCACAGCTCACCGGCGTCGCCGACGAGCGAGTCCTGCCCGTCGGCGTCGACGAGCCGCACTTGCAGGCCCGGGAGCGGCACACCGATGCTCCCCTCCGGTGCGGCCAGCCCGGTGCCCGAGGTGACCACCGGGGATGCCTCGGTGAGCCCGTAGCCCTCCACGACGCCGACGCCGAAGCGGTCGGCGATCGCGCGCTGGACCTGCGGGTCGAGCTTGGCGGCGCCGGAGGTGGCGAGCCGGACCGTGGCCAGATCACCCGGGCGCGTGCCGGGCAGGGCCGCCAGCGCCCCCCACATGGTCGGCGCGCCGCTCACGACGGTCACCCCGTGGTTGACGATCGACTCCATGGCCGACTGCGGGTCGAACCGCTCGACCAACAGGACCGTCGCGCCGGCCACGAAGGACAGACCGAGCACGACGTTCAGCCCGAAGATGTGGAAGAGCGGGAGGACCCCGAAGACGACGTCGTCGGGCCCCTGCGATCGCCCCGGGTGCGCCTGGCACTGCTCGAGGTTCTTCAGGAGGTTGCCGTGCGTGAGCATCGCCGCCTTGGGGGAGCCCGCGGTGCCGCTGGTGAAGATCAGCACGGCCAGGTCGTCCGGTCCCCGGTCGACGATGGGGGCGGGCTGCGCCGCGAGGAGGTCGTCGAGCGGCACGCTGCCCGGGATGTCCGAACCCTCACTGGTGACGATGGTCTCCAGGGCCGGGAGGGTCGCGCGGTCGAGCCGAGACAGGGTGGTGCGGGCCGTCGGACCGGCGATGACGACCCGGGCGCCGATCGAGGCCAGCTCCCGCTCCACCTCCGGCGCAGGGCTCATCGGGTTGATCGGCACCGCCACGGCCCCGGCGCCCAGCACGGCGAGGTAGGACACCACGAAGTACCAGTTGTTGGCAGCCACGATGCCCACCCGGTCGCCCGGGTCGAGGCCGAGGCCCAGCAGCCCGCCTCGCAACCGGCCCACCTGGTCGCGCAGCGCGCCGTAGGTGGTGGACTCCCCACGGGAGATCACCGCGACGGTGTCCTCGGGGTGCGGGTCGATGATCGTGGCGAGGTTCACGCTGGCAGTCCAGCACAGCACGGCGCGTGACGCCGAGCCGAGCGGCAGGCGCTGCCCTCAAGGCGAGACCGATTCGTCCCGATCATCCTCGAGATGACCCTTCGCCGCTGGACGCTCGCGCTCCTAGGCGCCTGCCTGCTGACCGCCGGCCTGGTCGTGCCCGCCGCGCAGGCGCGTCCGGTCGCACCGGCCGTGTCGTGGGGGGCGCTGGCGGTGGCAACCGACCCAGGAACGGAGTCACAGTTCGTCGACCAGATCAACAGCCTGCGGCTGTCGAAGGGCCTGAACGCCCTCCAGGTGTCCGGTGAGCTCGTCGGCATCGCCCGCGGCTGGACCGACCAGATGGCGGCGGCGGGCCAGATCTCGCACAACCCGAGCCTGAGCGCGCAGGTGAGCAGCGGCTGGAGCAAGCTCGGCGAGAACGTCGGTGTCGGCTACGACGTGGACGGGCTCATGGCGGCCTTCATCGGCAGCCCCGCCCACTACGCCAACCTCGTCGACCCGGCGTGGACCCACATCGGCGTCGGCGTGACCGTCACGGGCGACGGCCGCATGTACACCACCCACAACTTCATGGCCCTCGGCGGCGGCGCTCCCCCGTCGACCCCACCCACCACCGCACCACCCGCGCCAGCGCCGGTGGCACCCATCACCACGACCACGGTGCCGCCCCCGCCCCCCGCCCCGCCTCCGCCCGAGCCGCACCCCACGCCGGAGCGTGTGACCGCGGTGCTCGATCCGCTGCGATCGCTCGAAGCCGGCTGACCGGGCGAGACTGATCGCTGATGCCCCCTGCCATCGAGACCCATGACCTGACGCGCTCGTTCCCAAGCGGCCTCGCGCTCGACGGGCTCACGATCGACGTCCCGCCTGGCGAGGTGCTGGCGCTCCTCGGCCCGAACGGAGCGGGCAAGACGACGACGGTGCGGCTGTTGAACGGCATCCTCACGCCAGACCGGGGCCATGCACGCGTCCTCGGCCTCGACCCCACGACCCACGGTGACGACCTGCGCCGGCGCACCGGCGTGCTCACCGAGCACGCCGGGCTCGACGAGCGCCTCACGGCGCGCGAGAACCTCACGCTCACGGGTCGGATGCGGGGCCTCGATCGTGCGTGGGTCGAGCGACGCACGACCGACCTCCTCGAGCGGTTCGGGATGGCAGATCGAGCCGACCTGCCGGTGCAGGGGACGTCCACCGGGCAGCGCAAGCGGCTCGCGTTGGCCCGGTCTCTGCTCCACGATCCCGAGGTGCTCTTCCTGGACGAGCCAACGTCAGGCCTCGATCCCGCCGCGACCCGCGACGTCATCGACCTCATCGGCTCGCTGGCCACCGAGCACGGGCGCACGATCGTGCTCGCCACGCACTTCCTCGGCGAGGCCGGGCGCCTGGCCGACCGGATGGCGGTGCTGCACCGCGGGCGGCTCCACGCCTTCGGACGGCCGGCCGACATCGCTGCCGAGCTCTGGGAGGGCCTCGATGCCCACCTCGACGTCGGCACGCCCGTGGACGCCGCCACCGCCGACGCGCTGCGGTCGGCGACCGGCGTCTCCATGGTCGTCCCGTCGCCGTCGGGGGCCGTGGTGCGGGTCGCGGAGCGCGCGGTCGTCCCCCACCTGGTGCAGCTGCTCGTCGAGCGCGGTCTGGCCGTCTACGGAGCCAGCGCCCACGCGCCCACGCTCGAGGACGTGTACTTCGCCGTGGAGGCCCGGATCGCCGCGACCGAGGGGCGGCCGGCCACGCCTCCCCCGCTCGAGGTCCTGAGCACCTCGGTGCCCGAGGGGGTTGCGTCGTGAACTGGCCGGTCATGCGCGCTGTGATCGCGAAGGACGTCATCGCCGTCCGCCGATCCAAGGCCGTCGTCATCCCGATGCTCGCGGTGCCCGCGATCCTCATGATCGTGCTCCCGCTGGTGATCGGCTTAGCCGCGCGGAGCTCGGGCCACTCGGACATCAGCCGGATCCTGGGGAACGTCCCTGGTGACATCGCCCGCCCGATCCGCGAGCTGCCCCAGAAGGAGCAGCTCGTCGTCCTGGTCAACGGCTACCTGCTCGCACCGCTGTTCCTCATCGTCCCGCTGATGGTGTCCGCGGTGCTGGCGGCCGACGCCTTCGCCGGTGAGAAGGAGCGCAAGACGCTCGAGTCGCTGCTGCACCTCCCCATCGCGGCCCGCGACCTGTTCTACGCCAAGCTCCTCACCGCCTTCATCCCGGCGATGGTCGTCTCGTGGGTGGGGTTCGTCTGCTTCTGCGTGGTCTCCAACACGGTGGCGTGGCCGGTGCTGCACCGCATCTTCGTCCCCACCCCTCTATGGCTCGCCATGATCCTCTGGGTCGCGCCTGCCGTGGCCACCCTCGGGCTCGCGGTGATGGTGCGCGTGTCCGCCCGGGCTCGCACGAGCCAGGAGGCGAACCAGCTCGGCGGCGCCGTCATCCTCCCGCTGATCTTTCTGGCCGTCGGCCAGTCGTCCGGCCTCCTCCTCGTGCCGCTCCCGATCGCCCTCGCCATCGGCGGCGTGATCTGGATCGTCGCCCTCGTGCTCGTCCAGGGCGGCGCCAAGCGCTTCACCAGGGACCAGCTCGCCGCCAGCGTGTAGGTCGTCGTCGCTCGCCTCCGGCGAGCTCCTCCGAGCGGATCCGCTGGCCTTCAGCCGACTCACTGCCGGTCGGCGACCGGCCACGCCGGATCACCTCCCGGGCGAGGGGGCACGCGGAGCGTTCCCCCCTCCCGCACCCCCCCTCAGGCCCCGTGTACGACAAAACCTCGGCCGACGGGGCCGGCAGGGGGTGTGGGGGACAGAGGCTCTGCCGGAGACCCCCACCCGCGAAGGGCCGGCTCCGCCGTGTCCTGAGCAGCAATGAGCGCCCGCAGGCGCACCGTCCAGCTCGGAGGAGCTCGCCGAAGGCGAGCGACGACGACTACCGCATGAAGAAGAGCTGGACCGAGGCGGCGAGGAGGATCATGCCGAGGAGGACGGCGAGGACGAGCGTGGTGCCTGGTCTCACGAGTCGCTCCGGGAGGTGAGGGTGACGGGCATCGACACGCCGTCAGCCCGGTCGTCGGACGGAGCCGCGAGGGTGACCTCGGTGCCGACGGGCATCGCGAGCTCGTCGGCGGCCGACCGGCGGCCGAGGCAGACCGCGAGCATCCCGTAGCTGTCCACCACGAGGCCGACCTGGCCGGGCGCGATCCCCTGATATGTGGCGGCCCGCTCGGCGGTGCGGACATCGTCGCCCCAGCGCAGCTGCACTCGAGCGCCGAACGCCTCCACCTCGTCGGGGTCGACGTTGAGCTGGCAGTTGCCGAACCGGTCGACCCACAGCACCTCCGCCACGAGGGCGCCGTCCTCCTCGCGCGGGAGCGGGAGCAGCCCTGGCAGGAGCGACAGCGGGTCGATCGGCCGCCCGAGGTCGGCCAGCGGCACGCCGAGGCAGATGTGGGCCGCCGCCGGCGCGAAGACGTCGCGCCCGGCGAAGGTGGGGCCGGGGGCCGCGAGCTGGAAGGCCACGTTCGTCAGCTCGACGGCGGCCGTCGCCCCGCCGCTCATCGCGGCGGCCCCCGCCAGCAGCCCGTTGTCCGGGCCGACCAGCACGCTCTGCCCGCCGCCGACCTCGACGGCGACGCCTCGACGTTCGGTGCCGACACCCGGATCGACTACGGCCAGCACGACCCCCGGGCACAGGTACTGGGCGGCACGGCCGAGCGTCAGCCCGCCGGCGCGCACGTCGTAGGCGGGGATCTCGTGGGTGAGGTCGACGACGGTGACGTGCGGCGCGATCGAGCGGATCACGGACTTCACGACGCCGACGAACTCGTCATCGGTGCCGTAGTCGGAGAGGAAGGTGATCGTGTCGAAGCGGGCTCTCATGGCCCTTGCGAGGGTACCGGCGCTCCGTCGGCGGGCGCCTACCCGGCGTCGCTGTAGCGGGACTGCAGGTAGGTGTCCACGTCGTCCTCGCTGATGCGGAACGACTTGCCGATCCGGGCGGCGCGCAGGTCGCCGGCCTTGATCAGGCGGTACACGGTCATCGTCGAGACCCGAAGCTGTTCGGCGACCTCGTTCGGCGTGAGCAGACGCGGGCGCGGTGATGATGCTGCCAAGGAAGGCACCCCTCTCCAAAGGTGTGGCGGAAGCGTACGTGCCTGTGGCTGATGTGGCTAGAGGGGGATGGGGGCCAGGTGCGACGGGTGGGCCTAACGACCCAGCTCGCGCGACCGCTCCGTCGCCGCTGCCACGGCGTCGAGGAAGGCAGCTCGGAGGCCGCGCTGCTCGAGCACCTGGAGGCCGGCCGCCGTGGTGCCGCCGGGGGAGGTGACCGCCGCCCGCAGCGCCTCGGGACCATCGGGGCCGTCGGCCAGGAGCGTGGCGGCGCCGAGGAGGGTCTGGATCGACAACGTCTGGCTCACGTCGCGCGGCAGGCCGGCCAGCACGCCAGCCTCGATCAGCGCCTCAGCGACGAGGAAGACGTAGGCCGGGCCGGAACCGGACAGCCCCGTGACGGCGTCGAGCAAGGGCTCCTTCACGCGCACGACGGTGCCCACCGCGCCGAGCAGCTCCTCGGCCCACGCGAGGTCGTCGTCAGTGGCGGCGGTGCCAGGCGCGATCGCGGCTGCTCCGGCCCCGACCAGCGCGGGTGTGTTCGGCATGGCACGGACGACCCGCGATCCCGGCGCCAGGTCGGCCTCGAGGGCGGCGAGCGTGACCCCGGCCGCGATCGACAGCACCCGACTCGGTCCCGAGGTCGCCAGCGCCCGGCACACCGCAGGCACGTCAGCGGGCTTGACCGCGATGACGCTGTCCTCGGCGGCGGCGGGCTCGGCGACGACGTCGACCCCAGGGAACGCGGCGCGGAGCATGTCCGCCCGGGTCGCGTCCGGCTCCACCACCCGGATCCCGTCGAGGCGCCGCCCACCGGCCTTGAGGAGGCCGCCGACGAGCGCCTCCCCCATCCGGCCCCCGCCGATCACCTGCAGCACGACCATCCGCAGGAACCTAGTGGTCTGTCGTCGGAATGACGGCGTGGGCTCGGCGAGTCACGCATGCTCCTGCGAACGACGCAGGACGACTCGCTCTGCATGGCGACGGATCGGGCGTCGCCGGGAGCGGCGGGGGGCTGGCCTGGGTCACCCCTTCCCCGATCGGGTGCTGTCAGGGCATCCCCCGCCGCGGAGCCACGATAGATCGAAACTGAACAGAATGCAATGGGATCAACCGGGGAACCGTGAGGCGAACCCGATGCGCAGGGCGGGCCCGAAGCACTGCTCCACCCACGCGTAGAGCGAGCCGAGCACCCGGTCGAGCTCGTCGTCGGTGATCGCGGCGTTGTCGAGCTGCCCCACCAGGAAGACCGCGTCCTCGTCGCCGACCGCGAACGCGCCGCCGTAGAGCTTGAGGTTGCGCCGCAGGAGGTGCTCGTAGAACGCGGCGTGGTTCTCCTCCGGAGCCGGCATGACGTACGTCTCGTAGTGCAACGTCCGCTGGCGCAGGTGGAACCAGATGGTGAACACGTCCTTCTGCTCGCCCTTCACTCGAACGAACCACCGCCGCTCGCCCGACTCGAGATCGCGCTCGACGGCGGCGACCACCGGGTTCTCGGCCAGCTGGTCGGCCAGCCAGTGGTCGATCCTGGCCTCGAGGGCGTCGAGCTCGTCTGGCGCGGTCGGCGACGACACGGTCGCGCTCAGGTGCAGTCGACCAGCGCGCGGGCGGTGATGTCGCCGTACACGCGGCGGAGCCGGCCCGCCGCGGTGGACCACGTGTAGTTGCCCGCGCGCCGAGCGGCCTGCTGCGAGAGCTCGGCCGCCAGGGCCGGCGAGTCGAGCACCTGCTCGGCGTGGGAGGCGAACACCGCCGGATCGCGACCCTCCACCAGGAAGCCCGTGCGGCCGTGCTCGACCAGCGTGCGCAGGCCGCCGACCGCGGCGGCCACGACCGGGGTGCCGCACGCGGCGGCCTCGAGGGCGACCAGGCCGAAGGACTCTGAGCGGCTCGGGACGAGCACGAGGTCGGCGGCTCGGTAGTAGGTGGACAGCAGGTGGTGCGGCACCGGTTCGACGGGGCGCAGCTGGTCGGCGACGCCCAGCTCGGCGGCAAGCTTGCCGATGCGGTCGACCTCGGCGGCCCCTTCGGCTCCGCTTGCCCCACCGACGACCACAAGGCGGACGTCCGGCCGGCGCAGCTCGGCGAGCGCGCGCACCGCCACGTCGAGCCCCTTGAGCGGCTGGATGCGACCCACGAACAGAAGGACGGGTCCGTGACCGAGGTCGAGGTGCCGGAGGGCGGCACGGGCACCGAGCCGGTCGCCGGGCGAGAAGAACGCATGGTCGACGCCAGGAGCGACGAGCTCGATCCGAGACGGATCGGCCCCGTAGAGCCGCTCCAGCTGATCCGCCTCCGCCACGCAGGACGCGAGGATCGCGTCGGAGCAGCCGATCACCTCGGCCTCGGCGTGAACCCGTCGCTCGGGCTCGGGGTCGCCCGTCTCGGCCTTCACGCGGGCAAGCGTGTGGAACGTCGACACCAGCGGCAGGTCGAGCTCGTGCTTCAGCCGGTGGCCCGCCACCCCCGACAGCCAGTAGTTCGCGTGAAGAGCATCGACGTCACCGAGCTCCCGCAGGTGAGCGCGGACGCCGTCCGCGAACGCATCCACGACGTCAGGGAGCTGTTCCTTGGCAAGGTCCGGCGGCCCGGCTTCGATGTGGACGACCCGGAAGCCCGGTTCCACCTCCACGACGTCGGGGCTCGTCTCGTCCCAACGCCGCGTGAAGACGTCGGCGGCCACGCCGGCCTGGGCGAGCGCCGAGACGAGCTCCCGCACGTAGACGTTCATGCCGCCGCTGTCGCCCTGACCGGGCTGGGCGAGCGGCGACGTGTGCAGGGACAGGACGGCGAGGCGGCGCATGATGGGTACCGCCGGGGGTCAACGCTCCGCGTCGACCAGTTCTTCCTCACCCGGGCCGTTGGCTCCCTCGTTCTCGTGGCGGAACGAGGTGTAGATGCGGATGAGGGTCTTCTTCTGCTCCTCGGAGAGCTCCGGGTCGCGGCGGATCTCGGCGACGAGGTCGGCCCCCTCGCGCTCCTCCAGGATGCCGGCCCGCACGTAGAGGGTCTCGGACGAGATCTCCAGGGCGCGGGCGATCTGCTGGAGGATCTCGGCCGACGGCTTGCGCAGCCCCCGCTCGATCTGGCTGAGGTACGGGTTCGAGATCCCGGCCAGCTCCGACAGCTTCCGCAGCGAGAGGTGCCCCACGCGTCGCTGGTCGCGGATGAACTCGCCCAGGTCGCGCCAGCGGTGCTCGAGGTCCTCCTTCACAGCGAGGCAGGTTACGCGACTGCCGCGAGCAACTGTTAGTCGACCGCGAACTACTGGAGCAGCGAGTCGACCGACGCCTCGCCCGACTTGTAGCGACGGGTGATCTCCGCCTGGAGCGCGTCGATGCGCTGGAAGAGCTCGTGGCGGTGGCCCGAGACCTTCTGCTCGAGGGCCGCCAGGTCGTCGGCCATCGAGCGGAGGTGGTCGTCGTCGACACGGGGCAGGTGGGCGAGGTGTCCGGCCCCGACGATGGCGTCGAGCTCCGCTTCGAGCCCCTCGGGCAGCTCCCCCGGGGCCATCATCTGGGGCAGGCGACCGATCCCCGGCGCGTGGGTGCGGTCCGAGAGGACGGCTGGCAGCCGGGCGATGAGGTCGGGCAGGTCGGCGGGATCGCCGCCCTCGGCACGCCGGCCGAGCTCCAGCCCGACGATGTCGAGGCGGCCCTGCACCATGCGGCGCAGGAGCGAGAGGCCGGTCTCCACCTCCTGGCATTCCGTGCGCATGGCGCGCACGTCGTCCATCGTCCGGCGGGTGAGGTCGCCCAGGTAGCCCGGATCGAGGAGCGCGGCGAGGTCCGAGGGCATGGCGTGAGCGTACTCCCGAGTTCCGACGCCAGACCGCCCGCCGATATCGTGCGCGGCATGCGACGCACCCTGCTCTCCCTGGTGGCAACCGTCCTCGCCGTGCCCCTCGCCGCGTGCGGTGGCTCCGACGACGCGGCCAGCGGCTGCACCCCCGCCGTCGCCGAGGTCACGGTCAAGGCCAAGGACGATCTGAAGCTCGATGCCGACAGCTACGACACCGACGCTGGGTGCATCGAGCTCACCTACGAGAACACCGGGAGCGTCGCCCACACGCTGCTCATCAGGGGGAGGTCGGGGTTCAAGCTCGCGGTCGGCAGCACGGACACGGGCACGATCGAGCTACCCGCCGGCACGTACGAGCTGTTCTGCGACGTCGCCGGCCACGAGGCGGCCGGCATGAAGGCCGACCTGGTGGTGGCCTGAGCACGACGGCGATCCTCAGGCCTTGAGGAGCAGCTCCCAGCCCACGAAGTAGATGATCGCCAGCAGGCCGAACCCGAACCAGATCGTCGGCTGGTGCTTGTCGAAGGCGGCCTTGTTGAAGGCGCTGTCGATGCCACCCACCAGGCCGAGCGCGGACGCCTCGATGAACGCCCATAGCACGAGCACGAGGACCCAGTAGACGGCCGTGCCGTCGATCCCGTCGAACCAGACCGCGCCATGGGCGGCGAACACCATGAAGAACAGCATCGGGATCGAGAAGAGCGTGTTGCAACGCGAGGCCCGCGCCGCCTTCTTCGCTGCCGCGGGCGCGGCGGGGTTGGCCTCACCGCCGTTGGCGACGGTCTCGGCGTTCCCGATGACGATCTTCTGGTTGCGCCAGATGACACCCCAGACGTTCAGGAACATGGTGATCCCGAGGAGCATGCCGGTGAGGATCGCGGTACCGCCGATCCCTGAGAGGTACTTGTCCATGTTCTCGCCGTCGCCCTGGATGGCGAGCAGCATGAGGCCGAACAGGAACGTGAGCAGCGCCGCGTAGCGGAACCACCACAGCGCTCTGAAGGTGAGCTTCCGCAACCCCTCGGACCGCGCCCCGTCGGAGAACTCGGCGTAGGCCGGCACCTGCACGAAGTTGAAGAAGTAGAGCAGCCCGATCCACGTGACACCCGCCAGGATGTGAGCGGACCTCGTGAGGAACGACAGCGGGCCGCTCGGGTCAGCAAAGTTCTCGAAGATCTCCACGGTTCGCACCTCAAAGGTCGGCGACGGTCGCTGGGCAACCTAGTGAGGCATGAGCCCCTGCTCAACCATCCTCGACGACGGTCGGCGCGTTTCGACTCCTCGTGCTCCTGGGTACGGTCGCACCATGGCGTTCACCCTTCCCCCCCTGCCCTACCCCGACGACGCGCTGGCGCCCCACCTGAGCCGCGAAGCCCTCGAGCTCCACCACGGCAAGCACCACCAGACCTACGTCGACAAGCTCAACGAGGCCGTCCCCGACAAGACGAACGACGACCTCGACTCGGTGATCCTCCAGGCGCGCGAGGGCCCGATCTTCAACCACGCCGCCCAGCACTGGAACCACTCCTTCTACTGGCAGTGCATGGCTCCGGGGGGCGGTGGGAAGCCGGCCGGCGAGCTGGGCGAGGCCGTCGACCGGGACTTCGGCTCCTTCGACGCGTTCACCGAGGAGCTCCACGGGGCCGCCGCGACCCACTTCGGTTCCGGCTGGGCGTGGCTCGTGGACGACGGCTCTCGGCTGCTCGTCACGAGCACGCACGACGCCGACCTCCCCCTGACCCACGGCCAACGCGCCCTGCTCACCATCGACGTGTGGGAGCACGCCTACTACGTCGACTACCGCAACCGTCGCCCTGACTACGTGACCGCCTTCCTCGACCACCTCGTCAACTGGGACTTCGTCGCGAAGGGGTTCTCGACCTCGGCCGCCTGACGGCGGCCTGCGGCGAACGGAGCGGCCGGCCTGCGGCCGACTCACTGCTGGTCGGCGACCGGCGGAGCCGGAGTGGGGGGGGTGGTAGGGGGTGTGGGGGACAGAGGCTCCGCCGGAGTCCCCCGCCCGCGAAGGACCGGCTCCGCCGTGTCCTGAGCCGCGAGCGGTCAGCGCCGGCCGCAGGCCGGCACCGCTCAGTTCGGAGGAGCTCGCCGTAGGCGAGCGACGACGACCTACAACAGCAGCGTGAGGCCGATGCACCAGGCGGGGGCGGCCAGGAGGAGCGAGTCCAGTCGGCGGAGCGCGGAGGCGGGCGAGCCTGCCGCGGGGAGGAGCGCGCTGGCGACGAGCTGTCCGAGGGGGGCGAGGACCGCGACGACCCCACCGAAGAACCACGCCTGCCCGAAGCTGAGGGCGGAGATCGGCAGCGTCGACACGATGAACGTGATGACGACGATCGCAGTCAACCCGGCCGCCGGTCCCTCGTAGGGGTTCCGGGCGCCCGAGCCCACGATGTAGTCACCCGTCTCGTACGCCGACACGAGCAGCAGCAGGGCGATGGCCGAGCCCTGGTCCAGCCGAGCCAGGAGCACCATCGACATGGCGGCCAGACCCGGGGGCAGCGCGCACTGGATCGTCCAACCGGCGTCGGCGAGGGTGGGGCGGCGCGACTTGGGGTCGCTCGTGGCCACGGCGATCGCGCCGATCACGCCACCCAGCACGCCGATCCCAGCGCCGCCGGAGCCCAGGCAGGCGCCCATGGTCATGGCCCCGGCCATCCCGGCGGCGACGACCTCGTTCGGCCGGGCCCCTCGTCGGCGCCATACCCGCGCGGCCTGCGCGGCGGCAATTGCCGCGGCCCCCCCGTACACGACGGCCGTGGGAAGGGGGCCACCAGCCAACGCGACCGCGGCGCCCACGAACCAGAGGATCCCCAGCCGGACGCGGGGGCCGTCGATGTCGTAGACGACGGCGTATCGCCGCCGGACCCGACCGGACCGCGAGGACGACGTCCGGCCCCGACTGCGCGTCCGCTTGCCCCGAGGCTCGTCGATCATCCGTCCGGCAGAGGATCGGGCCGACCGCCCGCCGGCTTGGCGCGTCGCCATCAGTCGTGACCGCCGGACACCGGCGGGAGCACCGCGATCTCGTCCCCGTCGACGACGAGCTCCCCGAGCTCGCACGGCTCGCCGTTGCGCCACACCTGGCAGTGCTCGAGGATGGCGACGAACGGCGCCCCGTAGCGGACCCGTGCCGCGTCGAGGACGTCCGCAACGGTGGCGCCGGGCACGTCGTCCCTACCCGTGCCGGCCGCGTCACGAGCGCCCGCGAACAGTCGCAGTACGGCCATCCCACCACCTCCTCGCGTCCTCGACGGCGAGCGCGAGCGTAGCGAGGGGGTCCTTCGAACGGGCCCAACCCGGTCGGTTGGGGAGGCCGAGCGGGGTTCGGTAGGTTCGACCGCCATGACCCGCGTGCTGCTCGTCCGTCACGGGCAGTCCGAGTGGAACGCGGACGGGCGCTGGCAGGGGCAGGCCGACCCGCCGCTGACCGACCTCGGCCGCCAGCAGGCGCTCCACGCCAGCCGCAACCTGGGCGTGGTCGATGCCATCGTGGCGTCCGACCTCCAGAGGGCGACTGAGACCGCGCTCATCATCTCCGGTGAGCTCGGCGTCGGCCCCCTCGTCTTGGAGCCCGCGCTCCGCGAGCGCGACGCCGGGGAGTGGTCGGGGCTGACCCGGGCCGAGATCGAGCGCGACTGGCCCGGCTACCTCGACCCGCCACCCGCCGACCGCCACAGCAGCTTCGGCAACGGCCCAGCGGCGGACGCATCCGCGCAGCCCGCCGCCGAGCGACGCCGGCCCCCGAGCTGGGAGCCGGACGACGTGCTCCTCGCCCGTGCGGTCGCGGCGCTGGGGCGCATCCACGACCTGGCTCCCGACGGTGAGGTCATCGTCGTCACGCACGGCGGCGTCGTGTACGCGCTCGAGGGGATGCTCGGGTCGCCGTTCGAGCGCCTGGCCAACCTCGGCGGGCGTTGGATCGAGGTCGGCCCCGGGGGCGAGGTGCGCCGCATCGGCGAGCGCGTCGTGCTCGTCGACCCGGACGAGCTCACGATCCCGTCGCAGATCTGAGGACTGGCGCGAAGGTGTCACACCCCCGTCGGTAGGGTCGGCTCCGTGGACACGTTGTGGTCGACCGACGAGTGGGAGCACGGTGCGCCGACCGTACGGCCCAGCCTCGCCGACCCCGACCCCGGGCCCGACCCCGAGAGCGAGCCGACGGCGGCCGCGGTGGCGGGGATGGAGGTCGAGGTCGTCCGCTCCTCCAAGCGGCGCAAGTCCGTGTCGGCTCGCATCGTCGACGGTCGCATCGTCGTGCGCATGCCGCAGTGGATGACCAAGGCACAGGAGGTGGAGTACGTCGAGGCGATGGTGGCCAAGCTCGTCCGCCAGCACACCGCCAGGACCGTCGACCTCACGCGCCGAGCCGGGGAGCTGGCCCGGCGCCACGACCTGCCCGTGCCCCGCTCGATCCGCTTCGTGAGCAACCAGGTCAGCCGCTGGGGGTCGTGCTCACCCTCCGCCGGCGACATCCGCATCAGCGACCGCGTGGCCGCGTTCCCGGGGTGGGTGCTCGACGCGGTGATCGTCCACGAGCTCGCGCACCTTGTGGAGGCCAACCACAGCCCTGCGTTCCACGAGCTCGCCGACCGCTACCCCAAGCAGGAGCGGGCCCACGGCTTCCTGCTCGCCATGCAGCTCACCGACGAGGACGACGTCGAGGCCTAGGTCGGCGGCGGCTCGTCGAGGCCGGCGAACCCCTCGTACACGCCCTGGTCGATCTGCTCGAGCGCGCGCTCCACGGCGAACAGCTCCCCCTCGATCTCCTCCAGCACCGCCAGATCCGGAGGCTCGTCGGCCTTGACCGCCGGCTGTAGAGCGTCATCCATGGCAACGACGCTAGACCCGCTGACTCCTGGTGCCGGTAACTTCACCCCGGGCCGCTAGCTCAATGGCTAGAGCTGCAAACTTTTAATTTGTCAGATCCGGGTTCGACCCCCGGGCGGCCCACTGTGACGGCGACGGGTCCCCTCAGTACGGCCGGTCGCCCATGACGGTGGCTCGTTCCATCACGCGGCGGGCGGGCCAGTAGTCGCTGCTGGCGTAGTGCTGGACGGCACGGTTGTCCCAGAACGCGATGGAGCCAGGCGCCCACTGGAAGCGGCACTGGTACTCGACGATCTCGGCACGACGGCAGAGTCGATCGATCAGCGCGCGGCTCTCGTCCTCAGGCATGCCCACGATCCGCTGGCCAAAGAAGCGGTTGAGGTAGAGCAGCTTCCGATCGGTCTCGGGATGGGTGCGCACCACGGGATGCTCGACGAGCGGGAACCTCTCCCGCATCTCGGCCTTCTTGTCCTCGGCGATGAAGGTGCCGAACACCTGGCTGTAGTCGTGGACGGCCATGAGGCCGTCGATCTGTGCGCGTGTCTGATCGTCGAGACCCTCGTACGCCGCGTACATGTCGGCGAAGAGCGTGTCGCCGCCGCTCGGCGGCACCTCGACGGCGCGCAGGATCGATCCCATCGACGGCTCGACGCGCCACGTGACGTCGCTGTGCCATCCGTTCTCGTAGCCACCGACCTCCGGCGACTTCGCGAGTCGCACGAGCTCCGGGTGCTCCTCGTTCGCGGGGATGAACGGGTGGACCTCGAGCTCGCCGAAGCGCCGCGCGAAGGCGACGTGCTGCGCGGCTGTCAGGGGTTGGTCGCGCAAGAAGACGACCTTGTAGTCGAGCAACGCCTGGCGGATCTCGGCGATCACGTCATCGCTGAGATCGCTCGTCAGGTCGAGGCCGGAGAGCTCTGCGCCGATCGTGGCGCCGAGCTGGGTCGCGTCGAAGTGCCGCCATTCCAGCGCCTCGAGCCGCTCGCGCTCCGCCTGGAGGTGCCCGAGCGGGCCCGCCTCGATGTCGTACGGCTTGATCGTGACGCGGCGCGCTGCGGGCGCGTAGGCGGTGTCGGACATGCGCCGCAGGCTACGACCAGCCGTCGGCGCGTGGTCGACTGGTTCTGTGTGCGCCAGCCGCCGCATGCCGGTGCTGGGCGCACACAGAACCGGTTGGGGGTGGCGGTCAGCGGGCGGGGTTGGAGGAGCGGCCCTCGAAGCGGCGGGGCGGGCGGACCTGGGCGTAGGCCATGACGACGGGCTCGAGCTCGGCGGGGGCGGATCCGTGGAGGATCACGCCGTCCGCGCCAGCTGCGAGCTGGTCGAGCACGCGAGCTGCGCACTGCTCGGCAGAACCGACGGCAGCGGGCAGCCACTCCTCGGGGATCAGCGTCTGGATGTGCTCGAGCTGCTCGACCGTGCCGACGGCGTCGATGGCACCGGGCACCGACTGCACGACCGCGTCGGCCCGGAACCGCTCCAGTGGCGCCGGGTCCCAGCCGTTCATGGCGACCAGCGCGTCGCCGTACGCCTGGAAGTACGTCGCCATCCGACCGGTGACGCCGCGCAGCCACCGCTCGTGGTCCGGTTCGTGCAGCGTCGCCAGGACGGACCAGACCTTGACGGACTCGGGGTCGCGCCCGGCCTCCTCCGCGCCAGCGCGCACCTCGGCCACGCAGCGCGCCAGCGCCTCGTCGCTCACGAAGGTGTGCAAGATCACCCCGTCGAGGAGCCCGCCGGCCCAGCGCATCGTCTTGAAGCCGAGGCAGGCGGCCATCACGGGGATGTCCTCGTCGAAGTCGGACCCGAGCGAGAGCAGCGGATACGACCCCGCCGGACCGGAGTGGCCGAAGATCGCCTCGCCCCTCCAGAGGCGCCGGTAGATCCCGACGGCGTCCTCCATCTGGGCCATCGTGATCCGGGGGATGCCCATGATGTCGAGCAACGGACCGATCCCGCGCCCGATGCCGAGTGCGAAGCGACCACGAGTGAGGCGGTGCATCGTCGTGCCCCAAGCGGCCGTCACCAGCGGGTGCCGCGTCGGCGTGTTCGTGACGCCCGTTGCGATCCCGACCTCCTCGCTGACCGCGGCCGCCGCCCCGCACAGCGTCGCCGCCTCCTTCACGTTGAAGCGCTCCGACAGGAACACCGAGCCGAGCCCGATCCGCTCGGCGTCCCGCACCTCGCCCAGCAGCACCCGCGGGTCGTCGACGTGTCCTGCCAAGCCGTAGCAGCCGAGCTCCACGATGCGGTCCGGGTTCGCCATCCCCGGGTCCTAGCACCCACCAACCGGTTCTGTGGACGTTCGCGCTCGGCATGCGGACGTGTGCGTCCACAGAACCGGTTGGCGTTCGGGGGCAGGGCAGTAGGTTCCGGATCGTGCCCGGCCCCCACGAACCGCTCACCGACGCGCTGCTGGACCCGCGCACGTACGCGGGCGACCTGCACGTCGCGCTGCGCCGGCTCCGGGACGACGCGCCGCTGTCGTGGAACAGCACCAAGGGCTTCTGGGCCGTCACCCGACACGCCGACGTGAGCGAGGCGTCGAGTGACCCGACCCGGTTCTGCTCGTCCGGCGGGATCCTCGTCGACGAGATCGGGGTCCAGTACGACTCGCCGCCGACGATGATGCACGCGGACCCGCCCGAGCACACGAGATACCGCAAGCTCGCCCGTCCCGGCTTCACGAACCAGGTGGTCCGCCAGCTCGAAGTGCTCGTGCGGGAGCGCAGCGGCGTGGCGCTCGATGCCCTGGCCCGGAAGGCTGCCGATGGCGCCGTCGTCGACGTCACCACCGAGCTGGCCGTCCCCCTCCCGATCCAGCTCATCGCACAGCTCCTCGGGCTCCCGCCCGGTGACGAGCAGCGGCTGTTCCGCTGGTCGGAGGCGGCGATCCCCGGGGCCACCGACTGGCCGGAGGACGAGCGCATGGCGCTGCTCGGCGAGATGACCGTCGAGCTCCTCGGCCTCGCCGCCGCCCGCCGCGACGAGCCGCGCGACGACGTCGTCTCGATGCTCGCGACCTACGAGGAGGACGGCGAGTCGCTGAGCGATGACGAGCTGGGCATGTTCCTCATCCAGCTCCTGGTCGCGGGCAACGAGACGACGCGCAACGCGATCTCCGGCGCCCTCGTGGCGCTCGCGGAGCACCCGGAGCAGCTCGATCGGCTGGCCGCCGACGCGTCGCTGCTGCCCACTGCGGTCGAGGAGGTGCTGCGATGGACGACGCCGGTCACCTCCTTCCTCCGCACGGCGGTGGTCGACACGGAGCTGAGCGGCACACCCATCGCCGCCGGGGACCCACTGCTGCTCATCTACGCGGCGGCCAACCGCGACGGAGCCGAGTTCGGACCGACCGCGTCCACCTTCGACGTCGGCCGGTCGCCGAACCACCACGTGGCCCTCGGCCACGGCCCGCACTTCTGCCTCGGTGCGGCCCTCGCCCGACTCGAGCTCACCGTCGTGCTCGAGGGCGTCGCAACCCGGTGGCGGCGCCTCACGCTCGCCGGCGCGGTGGTGCACAGCGGCTCGTCGGTCATCTCCGGCATCAGGTCGGCACCCCTCACCCTCGAGGCGCGATGAGCGACCTCCACGGGCACCGCGCCGTCATCACCGGGGGCGGCGCCGGCATCGGAGCCGCCACCGTGCGGCTGCTCTCGGCGCGCGGCGCTCAGGTGGCCGTGCTCGACCGATCCGCGGAGTCCGCCGCCGCGGTGGCCGCGGAGGTCGGCGGCCACGCCTTCACCGTCGACGTCGCCGATCCCGTGGCCACGACCGCAGCCGTCGAGGCCGCGGCCGACGCGATGGGCGGCCTCACCGACGTCGTGGCCAACGCGGGCTTCGGGCTGAACAAGCCCCTGCACCAGTACTCGGACAAGGAGTGGCGGCTCGTCGTCGGTGTGAACCTCGACGGCACGTTCCACACGCTGCGCGCGGCGATCCCGATCCTGCTGGCGGCGGGGGGCGGGAACCTCGTCACGGTCGCGACGCTCAACGCCACCCGCCCGTTGCAGGGCGAAGCGCCCTACAGCGCGGCCAAGGCCGGGGTGGTCAACCTCACCGCCACCGCCGCCCTCGAGTACGCCCCGACGATCCGGGCCAACTGCGTCTCGCCGGGGATGATCGCCACGAACCTCACCTCCGTCATCACCGGGGACCCCGCGTTCACGGCCGTCGCGGAGGCAGGCACCCCGCTCGGGCGCATCGGGACTGCGGAAGAGGTGGCAGAGGTGATCGGCTTCCTCTGCTCCGACGCCGCCGCCTACATCACCGGCCAGAACCTGGTCGTCGACGGCGGCGCCGGGCTCCCGAACCTGCAGGCCGACCGCATCGTCCGCGCGGTACGCGCGCGCTTCTCCGAGCCGACAACCACTCCGGAATAGGGCTTCTGGCCCTCTAGCCGCACCAAGGTCCGCGGTGGGACACTTGGGCCGTGGCGATCCAGGCGGGCACTGCCTTGCGGGCCCTGCGGGGACTCATCGAGGTGCAGACGCGCGCCCTCGACGAGGACCTCCCCGGTGCCCTCCAGGAGGTCGTCGAGCAGCTCGCGCGCGTGCTGGACGTCCGCGCCGTCGCGATCAACCTCCACCGCCCGGCATGGGACGACTTCGAGATCGTGGCGATCCATGCGCCGCCGGAGATCATCGACGCGCTCCGCGGGGGCAAGGTGCCGCGCTCGACCGCGGAGACGCTCCTCGACCCGAGGTTCGACGTCGGGGGCGCGTACTTCATCCCGGCCGGCACCATCGACGAGTCGGACCTAGGCGGCGTGAGCGCCGTCATCCAGCGCGACGATCGGCCCGACCACCCCGACCGCTGGGAGGAGGACGACGAGCTCCTCATCCCGATCCGCTCGACGGAAGGCGACCTCATCGGCTTCGTGTCGATCGACGAACCCACCTCCGGCCTGCGCCCGGGCCCAAGGGAGATCGCCATCGCGATCGCCGTGGCCGAAGCGGCGTCGGCGGCCGTCCGCGGCGCCCAACGCGCCATCGAGGCTCGCAGCAACCGCGAGGCGCTCGAGCTGCTGCTGGAGCTGTCCGCCTCCCTCACCAGCAACGAGGACATCGACCAGGTGCTCCACGACTGCTGCGGTGGGATCAGCCGCGCCCTCGGCTTCGAGCGGGTGATGATCGAGATCGCCGACCCCGACTCCGACCAGCTTCGGCTCCGCGCCTCGCTCGGCTGGGACGAGGGCCCACCGGAGGGCATGAGCTCGCTCGAGGACGTGGCGAAGCTGTGCGACCCCGCCTACGAGATCGAGGGCTGCTACCTCTGGCCCGCGGACGAGGCGATGGCACGGGTGGGGGCGACCGCGCGCCGCTACGAGTCGAAGCGCAACGGCGAAGGTCCGCTCGCGTGGGACCACCACTGGTTGATGGTGCCGCTCACGCACGCTGACGGTGGCATCGGAGGCTGGGTCTGGCCCGACGACCCGTCCGACCGCCTCCTGCCCACCCCGGCCAAGCTCCGGATCCTGCGAACGTTCGCCAACCAGGCGCTGGCCGCCGTGAGCGACGCCGCCCACGTCGACCAGCTGAAGGAGCTGGCGCGCGTCGACGGGCTGACCGGCGCGCTCAACCGGCGCGCCTTCCTCGAGCGACTCGACCTCGAGCTCCAGCGCGCACGACGCAGCAAGACCGCCGTCACCCTCGTGATGTACGACCTCGACCAGTTCAAGGCGCTGAACGACGGCCACGGCCATCCGGCCGGCGATGCCGCTCTGCGCAGCTTCACGCGGATCCTCGAGCGCAACGTGCGGGGGTCGGACGCGGTGGGCCGCGTCGGGGGCGACGAGTTCGCGCTGATCCTGGTCGGCGCCGACGCGGGCGATGCCGCTGCCATCCTCGACCGCATCGCCACCACCCTCGACGCCGACCCGCCCGCGATGGGCGAGGTGCGCGCGAGCTACGGCACGGCGCGCGCCCCGGACGACGGGTGGACGAGCGAGGAGCTCGTCGATGCCGCCGACCGCCGGCTCTACGACCACAAGCGCCGGCGCCACGACCGCCACCCGCACATCGCGCTCGTCGAAGACGCGTAAGGACCCGAGCGGGAAGGCGGAGCCTCGCCGCTCCAGTCGATGAGGCGCCGACCGGCGGCCGGCAGAGAGAGCGTTGCCCATTGGCACAAGTCCTGAGCGCGGGGGCTCAGACGTAGTCGAGGTCGGGGGCCTCGTCGTCCGCCACCGTGCGATCGCACGTGGTGCACCACCACCGGGCCTCCACCGCCGTCCCGCAGGTGGCGTGGTGCAGCGGCGCCGCGGCCCGCGCTGGCGACGAGGACCGCTGCGCTCCCCAGTGGGCGAGCAGGCGGAGCGCGCCGGCCAGCTCGGCCCCGCGTGCGGTCAGGACGTACGCCACCCGATAGGGGCGCTGCGAGTACGGACGGACCGCCAGCACGCCCTCGGCCTCGAGTGCCTTGAGGCGCGCGGACAGGATGTTGGGCGCGAGCCCGTCGAGCCCGTCGAGCAGCTCGTTGAACCGGCGCGGTCCGGGCAGGAGCGCCTCCACGAGGAGGAGGCTCCAGCGATCGCCGACGCGGTGCAGCGCGGCATCCAGGGCGCTCACCGGCCCGGTCCGCCGTGGGGTTGGCATCGGTGGTCACCCTCTCTAGAGTCACTTGCAGATCACAAGTTACAGCCCCAGGGGGAACCATGTCCGACACCAGCACCACCACCGGCCTGCGGGACGCGGCACGCGCCGCCGTGGCTGCCGCTGACCGCTCCGTCACCCGCATCGGGCGCGCCCCGGGCCGGGGCTGCGGCATCGTCGTCGGTGATGGCTTCGTGCTCACGAACGCCCACAACCTCCGCGACCGGACCACCGAGGTGACCTTCGCCGACGGCCGGGCCGTCCAGGCCGAGGTGGCCGGCGTCGATCCCGACGGTGACCTCGTCGTGCTCGCCGTGGACACGAGCGGCGCCCCGGCGCTGGCGTGGAGCGAAGCGACCGTGGAGACGGGCGACGTTGTGTTCGCCATCGGCCGCACGGCCAACGGTGGCGCCCGCGTGACCTTTGGGCTCGTGAGCGGCGTCGAGCGCGCGTTCCGGGGCCCGCGCGGCCGTCAGATCACCGGCAGCGTCGAGCACACCGCTCCGCTGGCGCGGGGGTCGTCGGGCTCACCCCTGGTCGATGAGCACGGCCTCGTCGTCGGCCTCAACACTGCCCGCCTCGCTGACGGCTTCTACCTCGCCCTGCCAGCCGATGCCGCGCTGCGCGAGCGGGTCGACGCACTCGTCCGCGGCGAGTCGACGCACCGCCTCGTGCTCGGCGTGGGCCTGGCCGCCGGCCACGTCGCACAGCAGCTGCGCGCCTCCGTCGGGCTACCCGAACGAGCAGGTCTCCTCGTGCGCACCGTCGCCGACGGGACTCCTGCGGCGGCCGCCGGAGTCAAGGTCGGCGACCTGCTCGTGCAGGCCGGCGATCGCCCGATCGAGACGGTCGACGACCTCCACCACGCCCTCGACAGCGCCCGGGCCAGCGGTTCGCTCACCCTCGCCGTCGTGCGTGGGGCTGAGGAGCTGACGGTCGAGGTGTCCTTCGACCGCGAGGGCTAGCGGACCACTCTAGGCAGTGGCCAGCTCCCGCTCGCGGGACTCGTCGCGGCGGGCTGCGAAGCGCTGACCGGCCTTGCCGATGCGCGCGATGCGCTTCACGAGCGCAGCGCGGGCCGCGTCGGCCTCCGGGCTGAGCCCCTCGAGGGACTCGATGGCCCAGTGGCGGAGCACGACGGGCACGAGGATCTGGTCGTGGTGGACGGCGAAGTCGTAGATGCCGGCCTTGGCGATCGCCTTGGCATGCACCTCGAAGTCGAGGATCCCCGTGCCCGGCATCTCGAAGGTGCGCACCTGCCGCTCGATCGCGAGGACCGCGCCGGAGGGGTCGACCTCGAGGGCCGCCGTCACGAGGTCGCGGTAGAAGAGGTAGTGGCGGTTCTCGTCGCTCGCGACCTTCCGCATGACGTCGTAGCCGGCCTTGTCCTCGAGCAGCTTGCCCGTGTTGTGGTGGGCGATGCGGGTGGCGAGCTCCTGGAGGGCCACGTAGGCGAACCCGTCGAGCGGGGTCTCGGGCTCGGGCACCTCGCCGCACTCGACCTGGGCCATGCGGGCCCGCTCGAGCTGCACCGGGTCGATCGCACGCGTGACCGTGAGGTAGTCGCGGATGACGATCGAGTGGCGGCCCTCCTCCGCGGTCCAGCGGCGGGCCCAGGTGCCCCAGGCGGAGTCGGCGCCAAACATCCGCTCGATGGTGCGGAAGTAGTACGGGAGGTTGTCCTCGGTGAGCAGGTTCACGAAGAGAGCGCTGCGCACCTCGTCCGACAGCTCCACCTCCTCGGGCGACCACTCGTAGCCTGCCTCGAAGTCGCGGCCCTGGCTCCACGGCACGAGCTCATGCGGGAACCACTCCTTCGAGGTGGCGAGGTGGCGGTCGAGGAGCTGGGCGGCGGTGGGCTCCAGCTCCGCGAGGAGGGCGTCGGGGGACGTCATCTCGCTAGCCTACCTAACGGTCGGTAGGGAAGGAAGGTCAGGCGCGTCTGCCCTGGTCAGCGGGGATTCAGGGGGTGCCGGCGATGGCGTCGGCGCCATAGATGGCCCGGGCCCAGTGCTCCACGTTCGGGCCCCGCCGGAGCGTGTGGCCACCGTCCACGGCGATGCACTGCCCGGTGATCCAGGAGGACTCCGGGCCGCAGAGGAAGCGCACGAGGTGGGCGACGTCGTCCACCGTCCCCGTGCGGCTGAGCGGCATGTTGGCCAGGTAGTCGGCGAGCACCGCGGGGTCCTCCTCGAGCGGCGCCGCCAGCTCGGTCGGCACGATGCTGGGGCGCACCGCGTTCACGCGCACGTTGGCGCGGCCCAGCTCGTCGGCGGCGTTGCGCACCAGGGCCTCGAGCCCCGCCTTCGACACGCAGTAGGCCGACATGAACGGGTGGGTGAGCGGCCCGGCGATCGACGACAGCCCCACGAACGCGCCGCCTCCGGCGCGCGCCATCACGGCAGCACTGTGCTTCAGGGTGAAGAACGCGCCCCTGAGGTTGATGTCCATCACCCGGTCCCACTCGAGGGCCGGCATCGCGACGACGGGCGCCACGGTGCCGGTGCCGGCGGACGCGACGCAGTGCTGGAGGCCGCCCGTGATCTCGGCGGCGGCCGCCACCGCCTTCGCGACGTCGTCCTCGTCGGCGACGTCGCACGCGATGCTGCGCACTTCAGCGCCGTCGGGCGCGTCGTCTCGGAGGTCGGCGACGGCGGCATCGAGGCGCTCCTGGCTGCGACCGGCGATGGTCACCGACGCGCCGTCGCGGAGCAGGTGGCGCGCGCTGGCCAGACCGATCCCGCTCCCGCCACCCGTGATCAGCGCCGCCGTACCGGCAAGCAGGAGCTCTGCCATGTCGTCCTCCCTCGGGTCGCTCGAACGGCTCACCCTAGGATGACCGCGTTCCATGGCGAGGCTGTGCGGTCGCTACGCGAGGGCGGCGAGCAGCGCGTCGGTCGCGGCACCGGCGGCCGCCGCGAGCAGGTGCGCGCCGCCGGGGACCTCCACCACGAACGACACCGGAGGGCCGTCCGACGCCTTCGTGATGGTGACCTCCTCGACGGGCCAGGTGCCGATCGCCTCGCCGGTGAAGCGGGTGACCCGCAACCCGCCGCACGCTACCGCCAGCGTCACCGCCTCCGGCCACGCGTCGCCCTGGCCCTGAAGGTGACGCACGAGCCCACCGAGCCGCCGGAAGCGCGTCGGTACGGCCACCAACCCGGTGTCGTGCACCCGCCACGCCTCCACCCGCACCTCGACCACGGCCGTAGCCTGACAGGCGTGGGGACCGTCCCGTTGCCGCGCACGCTGGTCCCCATGAAGGCGACCGGCGGCGAGCTCCCCCTCGGCGACGGGTGGACCTACGAGGTGAAGTGGGACGGCATGCGCGCTCTCTGCTTCGTGGAGGGCGGGAAGCTCCGCACCCAGTCGTACAACGAGCGCGACGTGACAGCCTCGTGGCCCGAGCTGGCCGGCCTCCCGGACACGCTCCCCGTCACCACTGCGCTGCTTGACGGCGAGCTCGTGGCCACGGACGACGAGGGGCGACCGAGCTTCGGCCTCCTCCAGCAACGGATGCACGTCGCCGACCCGGCCGAGGCGGCCCGACGAGCGGCGGAGGTCCCGGTGGCCTACGTGGCGTTCGACTTGCTCCACCTCGACGGACACGACCTCACCGGCCTTCCTCTCAGCGATCGCCGGCGGTTGCTCGACCAGGTGCTCGAACCGGGCCCGCGCTGGCGCTGCTCACCGATGCACGACGACGGGCCCGCCCTGCTCGCGGCAGCGAAGGAGCGGGGCCTCGAGGGGGTGGTCGCCAAGCGGCTCGACTCGCGCTACGAGCCCGGCAAGCGTGTGCGCACCTGGCTCAAGGTGAAGGTCCGCCTCCGCCAGGAGATGGTCGTGGGCGGCTGGCTCCCGGGTGCGGGCAACCGCACCGGCCGCATCGGGGCCCTCCTCGTCGGCTACCACGACACGCCGGGCGACGGCCGGCTGACCTTCGCCGGCCGCGTCGGCACCGGCTTCACGGACGCCGAGCTCCGGCGGCTGGGGACGCTGTTCGACGACCTCGCCGCCGACGACTGCCCGTTCGACCCGCCCCCGCCGCGCGCCGAGATCCTCCGCGGACCCGCCTGGCTGCGCCCGGAGCTGGTCGCCGAGCTGGAGTTCGGCGAGTGGACGGGCGAAGGCCGCCTCCGCCACCCCAGCTACCTCGGCCTGCGCGACGACAAGTCACCGCAGCACGTCACCCGCGATGCGTGACAAGGTGCATCGTGCCCGAGCCTGACGCCGACACCATTCACCTCTCGCTACCGGCGGACGGGTCGATGCGCGCCGTCGTCGAGGTCGCCATCGGTGTCCTAGCCAGGCGCTGGGACCTGTCGGACGAGGAGGTGGCCACCGCGCGCGCCGCCACGGGTGCGGCCTTCGGCGACCTCGCCATGCAGGGCGGTGACGACCCGGTGGAGGTCGACATCCACGCCACCACCCAGCGCCTCATGGTGTCGATCGCTCATGTCGGCGACGAGCGCACCATCACCGCACCCCAGCCGTAGCACGCACCAAGCGGTCAGCCAGCCCGTCTGTAGCGTGCGGCATCGGCGGATCTTCTTCGCCGGGTCACCCGGCGTGGCCCGTCAGCCGTCTGTGCTCGTAGAGGAACCCGTGGCCACACCGATGCGGGCGCCACACAGGAGGACATCCATGATCGAACGCTCCATCCCCGTCATCATCGGCATCCCGTTGATGGCCACGGGGTTCGGGCTGACCGCCGCCTTCGGCATCTTCGCCTTCATCGGCATGCCGCTGCTCATCATCGGCCTCGGCTGCATCAGTGCCGGCGTCAACCCGCAGACCTGACCGGGACTGCCGCGGTCGCGATCGGGCGACATCGCTGGATCAGCGGCCGGTCGAGCCGAAGCCGCCCCCGCGGTTGACGCCGTCGAGCTCCTCCACCAGCGACCACTCGACGCGGGCGACCGCCTGCACCACGAGCTGCGCGATGCGCTCGCCGCGCTGCACCTCGTAGGGCTCGGTCGGGTCGAGGTTGACGAGCAGCACCTTGAGCTCGTCGCGGTAGCCGGCGTCGATGAGCCCGGGGGTGTTGAGGCACGTGATCCCGTGGCGCAGGGCAAGCCCGCTGCGCGGCTGCACGAACCCGGCGTAGCCCTCGGGGATCGCGAACGCGACGCCGGTCGGGACGAGGGCGCGCCCCCCGCCGGGCATGAGCGTCGCGCCCTCGCGGGCCACGAGGTCGAGGCCCGCGTCACCGGGCCGCGCGTACGACGGCAACGGCAGCCCCGGGTCGAGGCGGACCACCTGGACGACGAGGCCGTGCGGCATGGCGCCACGGTAGATGGCTGTCACACGGGGACCGGTAGCCTGCGCCCGTGCTCGTCTGGATGGACCTCGAGATGACCGGCCTCGATCCCGCCAAGGACGTCATCGTCGAGATCGCCACGATCGTCACCGACGACGAGCTGGAGATCGTGGCCGAGGGACCCGACCTCGTCGTGCACCAGCCCCCCGAGGCGCTGCAGGGAATGGACCAGGTCGTGGTCGACATGCACACCTCGAGCGGGCTCCTCACGGCCATCGCCGCGTCCACCATCAGCCTCGAGGAGGCCGGGAAGGCCACCCTCGCGTTCATCCGCGAGCACGTGTCCGAGGCGCGCACCGTGCCGCTGTGCGGGAACTCGATCGGCACCGACCGCCGCTTCCTCGCCCTCCACCTGCCAGAGATCGAGGAGCACCTGCACTACCGATCGGTCGACGTGTCGACCATCAAGGAGCTCACGCGGCGGTGGTACCCGGGCGCGCTCGACGCCGTACCCCGCAAGGCCACGGCCCACCGGGCCCTGGACGACATCCGGGAGTCGATCGAGGAGCTCCGCTGGTACCGCGCCAACGTGTTCAAGCCGACCGGCGCCCTTGACCAGACGGTCAAGTAGGTTCGGGCACATGGCGGCACCCACCACCGAGCGCCCTCGGCGCCAGGAGCAGGAGCCCGCGTCCTCCGAGGTCACCGAGGTGGCGCCCGGGATCCTGCGGTCGCAGCTGCCGATCTCGCTGCCGGGGCTGGGGCACGTCAACTGCTACCTGCTCGAGGACGAGCGCGGCGTCGCGATCGTCGATCCCGGCCTCCCGGGGCCCCAGTCGTGGCGGGCGCTCGTCGACCGGCTGAAGCAGGCCGGGTACAAGCCGAGGAACGTCCACACGGTGATCGTCACCCACTCGCACCCCGACCACTTCGGGGGCGCGGGGCGCATGCGCGACTCGTACGGCGCCGAGGTGATCTCCCACCGCAGCTTCCGCACGTGGTTCGACCCCCGCGAGGACGAGTCGCTCGACGACGCGCTGAGCGGCGAGGGGGAGGGCGAGACCACCACGGCCGCCGCCCCCTGGGGCCGGCAGATGCCATGGCGCTCGGACGCGACGTTCCAGCCACCGCTCAGCCGGCGGCTCAAGTTCGGCCTGTACCGCCATGCCCTCAAGCGGTTCCTGCGCACCCCGGCGCCCACGCGACGCGTCGACGACGCCGACGTCATCACGATGGCCCGGCGGGAGTGGGTGGCCCTCCACACACCCGGGCACACGAACGACCACCTGTGCCTGTTCGACGCCACCAACGGCATCGTGCTCTCCGGCGACCACGTGCTGCCCACGATCACACCGCACATCTCCGGCCTCGTCGCCGGTGCCGACCCGCTCACCGCGTTCTTCGCGTCGCTCGACAAGGTGGCCGGCCTCGAGGGCGTCACCCTCACGCTCCCCGCCCACGGCCACCCCTTCGACGACCTCCGCGGCCGGGCCCATGCCATCCGCGACCACCACACCGAGCGCCTCGACACGCTCCGGGCCGCCGCCCGCGAGCTCGGCGATGCGACGGTCGAGGAGTACAGCCACAAGCTCTTCAAGCCACGCTCTTGGGGCCAGATGGCCGAGAGCGAGACCTACGCGCACCTCGAGCACCTGCGCGAGACCGGCGAGGTCACCAGCCGCGACGACGCCGGCACCCTCCACTACACGCCGATCGACTAGGACGCCGTTGTTCAACAGCGTCCTAGCTCGTGCGGCAGCCCTGGCCCGTATCGGCCGGAGTCCTCCGTGAGCGCGCCTCGCGCTGGCCGCGGCGGCCCACTCCTGGCAGCGGTGACACCTCGGCCAAGGACAGGAGTGCCGCGAGGCGCACTGCGGTGCTCGCCGACGATTCCGCTCCGCCGTCGTCGCGCCCTTGGTTCGCTCAGCGGATGTGAGGCGTCACCGTCGCGGTGACGGCGACGGCGCCGTCGGCCGTGACCCAGAGGGACAGCCCATCGCGGTCGTCCGCGGTCATCACCTCGACGGCGGCGTCCCGCTCGATGGCGGTGCGGTGCTGGACCTCGGCTCCGAGCGGAGCGCGCAGGTCGCGCCGGGATGACAGGGCCTCCTCGACGATCTGCCAGCAGGCCGCGTTGTTCACGTGGCCGAGCACATCGAAGTCCGTGAGGCGCAGCGGCCAGGCGAAGCCGTTGAGCTCGCCGTCCGGTGGGTCGGGGTGGTCGAGCCGGGCCTTGACCCGGCGTCCGCCCGACGCCTCGCCGTAGATCTCGTCGAATCCGGCGGGGATGCGGCTCGGCCGGCCCGACCCCACCCCGACGTGCACCCAGGTGGTCGCCGCCTCGACCGCGCCGCCCTCCGCTCCGACGATCGAGATGCGTCGCTCGGCCCAGTGGCTCCCCGTGCCGGAGCACCACGTGGCCAGCTCGAGGGACTCCAGGTAGCGGGGGAACGCCGCCACCTCGATGGACGTCTTGCGGACCACCCAGGCCTCGGCATCCGGCATCGCGGCATCGGCGGTGTCGTCGGCCGAGAGGTCCTGGAGGAACCGGGCCGTGGCATCGAGCCGCAGCCGGCCTGCTGGGCTGACGTCGGCGAGCCGCACCCGGCGCACTCCTTGGAACACGCGGCCTGAGGCGGGACGTTCGCCGAGGTCGGTCATCGGCCTGCCAACCTAACGACCAGAAATTCGGGAAATGGAGTTGACTCGCCTCTGGCCGCGTGGTGCGATGCCTGCACCCGGGTCGCCGACCCTGGGCACGACCCGCTCGAAGGAGCCCGTGACGATGACGACCGAGACGCACACCATGGCAGGCCTGCTGGCTTCCGCCGGTGCTGCGCGCCTCGGCGCGGTCGCCCTTGCGGAGTGCCCCTCTGGCACCACCCTCGCGCCGATGTATGGCACGACGTCGGTGCACCAGGGGTCCGGCAACCACCTGCTGTCCACCTGGACCCAGGGCGCAATTGCCAAGCCGGCCACCTTCATGGTGTTCGACCGCAAGAACCGCCCGACCCGGCCCCTCTCGGAGCTCTCGCCATAGGCAACCGCCAGCGAGACGCAGAGCTTCTCCGAGAGGCCGCCGGGATCAGCCCGGCGGCCTTTCTCGTTCTCCGGCCCCGGATCCCGATCTCCACCCACCCACGACCACCCACCCACCGACACCCACCACGACATCCCGAGACCAAGGGGGCAGGGCGATGTTGCCCGAGCGATACGAGTACGAGTTCCAGAGTCCCAGCGGGCCCGAGCCCGCCGAGAACCGAGACTGGTGGGCCCAGGCCCGCTGCAACGACCTGGCCGGCACCATGAGCGGCCTGTTCTTCAGTGAGGAGCTGCAGGACATCTCCAAGGCGAAGCAGATCTGCGCGCTCTGCCCGGTGATGTCCGAGTGCCTCGAGGGGGCCCTCGAGCGGCGCGAGCCGTGGGGCGTCTGGGGTGGCCAGCTGCTGCTCAACGGCAAGGTGCTGCAGAGCAAGCGCCGCCGGGGACGTCCGCCGAAGGTCGCCCGCCCGGAGGACCAGCTGCCGGACATCCCGATCCCGGCCCACCTCCAAGATCGCGTGGTCTACAAGATCGCGTGACTCGAACCGAGTCTGGCGGGAAGACGCACGTCCTTCCTGCCCGAACGATCACCCTCTGGGGGCTGCGGCATGGGCAGCCTCCGGAGGCAAGGTCACCGCCCCGGGCAGGCCGGGGCAACGGCCGCCGCCTCGCACGGACGTCCCCCCGTCGTGTGAGCCGTCGACGACCGACCCCCGGCCTGCCCAGCGGTCGACGGCCGGGCGCCGACGTGTGGCGCCGAGGGGCACAGCGATACCGTCGTCGCCGTGCCGGAGTCCCCCCGACTGCCGTGGCGCGCTGTCGCCCTGTCCACCGTGCTCGCGCTCGCCGCCGCCACGGTCACGTACGTCGTCCTCTCGGACGACGACGCACCGGACGCCACGTCCGACACGATCCCGCTCACGCCCGAGGGCGATGCCCCCGCCCCGGATGAGGTCACGTTCGTCACGTTCGACGACGACGAGGTGCCACTCAGCAGCCTGCGGGGGACGCCCACCGTCGTGAACTTCTTCTCCTCGACCTGCGTGCCGTGCATCACGGAGATGCCGGCGTTCGAGGAGGTGTACCAGGAGGTCGGCGGCAAGGTCGCCTTCCTCGGGCTCGCCGTGACCGACCGGCCCGAGGATGCCCAGGCCCTCGTCGACCAGACGGGCGTCACCTACCCCACCGCCCAGGACCCGAACGCCGACGTCATCACCGCCCTCGGCGGCACCGTCCTGCCCACCACGGTGCTGCTCGACGCCGACGGCACCATCGTCGCCATCCGCAGCGGGCCCCTCGACGCCGACGAGCTGCGCGACCTGCTGGCCGACGAGCTCGGCATCTCGACGTGAACGAGAAGACGCTCCTCCTGGCCTTCGCGTCCGGGATGCTGGCGACCGTGAACCCGTGCGGCTTCGCAATGCTGCCGGCCTACCTCGGGTTCTTCCTCGGAGCAGACGGCGACGCCCGCGATGTCAAGACGAGCGTGGGCCGCTCGCTCGCGGTCGCGCTGTCGGTGTCAGCCGGGTTCCTGGCGGTGTTCAGCGTGGTCGGGCTGGCCACGTACCAGCTGTCGGCGCAGGTCGACCGGTGGACCCCATGGGCCACGATGGTCATCGGGGCCACGCTGGTGGTCCTCGGCGTGGCGATGCTCCGTGGCTTCGAGCCCGTGGTGAACCTGCCCAAGCTGGACCGCGGCGGACGCACTAGATCCGGCGTGTCCATGTTCGTGTTCGGCGTCTCGTACGCCATCGCCTCGATCAGCTGCGCGTTCCCGCTGTTCGCGGGCACCGTCGTGGGCGCCTTTCGGCGCGAGGACGCCCTCACGAGCGCCGCGGTCTTCGTCGCCTACTCGGTCGGGATGACCCTCATCCTCGTCACGCTCACCGTCAGCCTCGGGATGGCCAGGCAGGGGATGGTGGGACGGCTGCGCCGGACCCTCCCCTACGTCACGCGCGCCTCGGGCCTGCTGCTCGTCGTCGCCGGCGCCTACCTCGCGCACTATGGCTGGTACGAGCGCCGGGTGCGGGCGGGGGACGTCGGCGCCGGCTCCCCGGTGGTCGACCGAGTCACCGACTGGTCGGCGGCCATCAGCGACTGGGTGACCGCGTTCGGACCGAAGTGGCTCGGCCTGCTGCTCGCGCTCGGGCTCGCCGCGGTGCTCACGGCCACCTTCGGGCTGCGCGCCCGCCGTCACCAGTAGTGGGCCGCTTCGCGGAGCTCCTCGCCCACGAGGGGGTGGAGGAGGACCTCGAGCTGCGATCCACCTTCGGCTTCATGGCCTTCCACGGCGGCAACCTCGAGGAGGGAACCGACCTGGTGGCGGCCGCCGCCGCGGACGCGTCGGGCGCGTCGCTGTACGCCGTGCGGCAGCCCCCGACGCTGCGGTGGCACGTCCCGTCGATCGAGGTCGTGCCGGAGGAGTCGCCGGCGCTGGCGGCGTTCCTGGACCACGTCGAGGTGGCCGTCGCCGTCCACGGCTTCGGGCGCGACGGCTTGTGGACGACGCTCCTGCTCGGTGGGCGCCACCGCGACCTCGCGTCCCACGTCGGGGCGCACCTGCGGGACGCCATGCCCGGCTACGACGTGGTCGACCAGCTCCAGGGCATCCCCACCGACCTGCGTGGCGTGCACCCGCGCAACCCCGTCAACCTGCCCCGTGACGGAGGCGTGCAGCTCGAGCTCCCACTCCGGACGCGGTCGCGCACCGTGCCGATGTGGGCCGACCTCCCCGCCGAGGAGCCCATCCCCCACCAGGTCGCCCTCATCGCGGCCCTCGCCGACGCCGCCCGCACCTGGTCCACCTGACCCGAGGCGTCCTCGCCCGGGTTCCCGGGGCCAGAACGCGTGAGCGGCTTACGGGCTGAGGCGTACGATCCGCCACCCGCCGGCGGACGAAGCGCCTCGTTCGTAGCGGAGCCGGTCGTGCATGCGGTTGGGGCGTCCCTGCCAGAGCTCGATCTCGTCGGGCACGAGCCGGTACCCGCCCCAGTACGGCGGGCACGGCACCTCCCCGTCGGCGAACCGCGCGTCGGCCTCGGCGAAGCGAGCCTCGAGCTCGGCACGGTCGGCGAGCAGGCTCGACTGGTGCGAGGCCCACGCCGCGAGCTGACTGCCGCGCAGCCGGCCGGCGAAGTACGCCTCGCTCTCCCCCCGCGGCACCTTCGCCACGGGCCCGCGGAAGCTCACCTGCCGGAGCAGCGGCACCCAGCTGCACACGATGGCGCCGTGCGGGTTGGCTTCGAGGTCACGGCCCTTGCGACTGTCGTAGCTCGTGAAGAAGGTGCAGCCGCGCTCGTCGAAGCCGCGCAGCAGCACGGTGCGCGCGGATGGGTGCCCGTTGCCGTCGGCGGTGGCGAGCACGACGGCATCCGGCTCGTTCGGCGCGACCGCCGACCACGCCTCGAACCAACGCCGCACCTGCACGAACGGGTCAGGGTCGACGTCGCCGACGTCGAACGAGGAGCCCGCGTACTCCTGGCGCATGGCCTCGAAGTCCATCGCCGTCCGCTCCGTCTAGCGATGCTGGGACACGGCCACGGCGCCGTCGATCAGGTGCTCGAGCGCCTCGAGGCCCTCGACCTTCTCGAGGTACCACGCCCCGAGCCGCGCCGCCTCCTGCTCGACCACCGGATCGAAGAGGCTCGAGATCACCACGACCGGCCGCTGGGGATCGTCGTCCATGAGCTCGCGTGCGGTGCTCAGCCCGTCCGATCCCGCCATCACGAGGTCGATGACGACGACATCGGGGTTGTGGCTCTCGGCCATCTCACGTGCCTCGCGAGCGGTGCTGGCCTCGGCCACCACCGCGTAGCCGTCGTCCTCCAGCTCGGACTTCACGATCGACCGGAACCGGGCGTCGTCGTCGGCGAGCACGACCGTCGTCGCCGCGTGCGGACGATGGCTCGTTTCCTCCATGCCCTCACCGTACCCGGGGTGCGGGCCGATGCAGGGGCGGCCCAGGCTCAAGCCGGGTCCGCGCCCGTGGCGATCGGACCGCGAGGTCCACGCCGCGCATCGGACGTCGCGGTCGCCCGGTCCAGGATGTCCTGGGGCACGAGGCCACGCGACACCCAATGGCGCGCGTCAGCCCACACGAGCATCGGCGGGAGGATGACGAGGGCGCTCAGGAGCGCGACCGCGACGTTCATCGCGACGACCAGGCCGAAGTCCCGCAGGAGCGGAAGCGATGAGGTCGCGATGACGGCGACGCCCGCGATCGCGGTCAGCGCCGAGACGATGAACGCACGACCGGTTCGCGTCGCCGTGACCTCAACGGCCGCCTGGGGCGACAGGCCACGGCGCCGCTCCTCGACGAAGCGCAGGAGGATCAGCGAGGTGAACTCCGTGCAGGCCGCGACGACGAGCGGCCCGCCGACGGCCGTCATGGGGCTCAGCTTGAAGTCGAGCATGTAGGCCACCAGCGACGCCGTGCCGACGGCGATCAGCACCGGCACCAGGGAGAGCAGCGCCCGCACGACGCTGCGCAGCCTGACCGACAGGAACAGGAACACGAACAGGATCGCCAGGTAGGTGAGGAGGATCCGGTTCGCCTCGAGGTTGTCGAGCAGGCCGACACCGACGACGGCGAGCCCCGAGGGGGTGGCCGTGATGCCTACCGGAGGCTCCACCGTGTCGCGGATCTCGCGGACGACCTCCGCGCGCTCGTCCAGGCCACCGGGCCCGGTCCGGAAGATGAGGTTCATCGCCTCCTGGTCGAGGTTGGCGGTGGAGAGCTGGATGTCCTTCGGCGCCACCTCGAACGCGGCCTGGACCTCGGCGCCGGTCGGCGCCACGTCACCCGCTCCCGGGATCTCGAGCAGGAAGCTCACGGTGGTGACGATGCTCGACGCGGTGAGCAGCGTCTCCGGGTGCTCGGCGAGCTGCTGGTTGGCGAACTCGTGGATGAAGGCGGCCGTCTCGTCGCTGAAGATGTCGTCCGAGCGGAAGAAGATCCCGAGCTCACTCGACGAGTGGACCTCGCGATCCAGCGTGTCGAGATCACGGATCACCTGCGTGTCCTGGTTGACCCATTGGATCGGGTCGGTCTGCAGGACGAGCTTGTCCTCCACCACGATGCCGCTGGCGAAGATCACGACGCTGGCCAGGATCAGGACGGGGACGATCCTGGCCGGCATCGCACCGAGGAACAGCACGAAGCGCCCGAGCGCACCCTCCCGGAAGTCCCGCCCCTCCGTGGGGGACTTGTACTCGCGGATCCCGAGGAACGCGAGCGGGGCGAAGATGCTGCAGAGGCAGATCACGGCGATGCCCACCGCGAGCAGCAGACCGAAGTCGCGGATCATCGGCACCTTGGCGAAGCGAAGCGCGGCGAAGGCGAAGATGGCGTCGAAGGTCACGACGAGCAGTGCCGGGCCGAGGTTCTTGGCCGTTTCCTGGATGGGGTGGGCGTCGCTGTCGATGATCACCTCCTCCTCCACGCGCGCGTGCATCTGGATCGCGTAGTCGATGCCGACTCCGAGCATCACCGGCAGGCCGGCGATGGTGACGATCGTCAGCGGGATGCCGAGGTAGCCGGCGAGCCCGAAGGCCCACACGACACCGAGGAGGATCACGCCGAGGGGCAGCAGCCGCCACCGCACGTCGAACAGCACGAGGAGGATGATCACCATCAGCCCGACGGCGATCGCCCCGAGGGTGAGCATGCCGCCGGTGAGGTAGTCGTTGATGTCGCGCAGCAGGACCGGCGCACCCGTCGTCGTGACGTCGGCGCCGTCGAAGGTGAGGTCGGCGGTGGACGCCTGCACGAAGTCGGCCGCCTTGCCCTCCGACTCGATGTCCTGGTTGCCGGGGAGGCGGACGACCATCTGGGCGTGCTGCGCGTCGGGGAAGAACGGCCACAACGCCTTGCGGATCGTCGTGCCGTCGTTCTCGTAGAGCAGGAACTCGTTCCATGCCGGATCGCCGATCTTGCGGTTGGCCTCCGGGATGGCGCTCACGCGGGTGAGCGTCTCGGCCGCGGACTGGCTGCGGATCACCTGGCCGTCCGGGGTCGGGTCGTCCGTGGTGGCGCGGAGCAGGATCTTGGCCGCCACTCCTTGCGTCGGGTCTCCGTTCTCCGGCAGCACGAGATCGTTGGTGAACTGGAGTGCATCGAGCGGGGTCACGATGCCGAAGATCAGGTCACCGCCGCCCTGGAGCTCGGTCTTCATGGCCGACCACTTGTCGACGTTCTCGGGGGTGAACAGGCTCGTGATGTCGCCGTCGCCGTCGATGCTCACCAGCGTGAGCATCGCCTGGCCGCCGAACAGCTCCTGGTAGGCGACGCTGTCCTTGAAGACCTGGTCGTCCTCGTTGAGGTAGCTGTCCTGGCCTGTGGCGAACTCGAGCTGGGTGATGCCGAAGCCGAGGACGACCGTGATGATCAGCCCGATGATCGACACGATGCCCGCGTGCTTGCCGAGGTTGAGCCCGAGCCATGCCCAGTGCTTGTGCATGTCGTCTCCCTCCAGCCCGTGCGGCGACCAGCAGCGCCCGCGGCAGCACGTTACCCACGCCCACCAGCCCCTCGATCCGGCACGGGCGGCGCGTCAGCGCCGGCCCGTGATCACCTCCACGCCGAGGTAGGGCTCGAGCGCCTTGACGACCGCGATCGAGCCGTCCGGTTGGCGATGCGTCTCCAGGTACGCGGCCATGGTGCGGGGCCAGCCCATCGCCGAGCCGTTCACCGTGTGGCACACCTCGGTGCCCTTGCCGCCCGCGGGTCGGAAGCGGATGTTGGCGCGACGGGCCTGGTAGTCGGTGAACCACGACACCGAGCTCACCTCCAGCCACATGTCGCAGCCGGGCGCGTAGGCCTCGATGTCCCAGGTGCGGGCGGCGGACGCGCCTACGTCGCCCGTGCAGAGGTCGAGGATGCGGTACGGCAGGCCGAGCTCGGCCAGGAGCGCCTCGCTGCGGGCGAGGATGTCCTCCTGGCACGCGATCGCCTGCTCCACGCCGTTGGCCACCGCGAGCAGCTCGACCTTGTCGAACTCGTGCACGCGGAGCAGACCCCGCGTGTCGCGGCCGGCGGCGCCCGCCTCGCGCCGGAAGCACGAGGTGTGCGCGGTGTAGCGCAACGGGAGGTCGGCGTCGTCGAGCACCTCGTCGCGGTGGAGCGACGTGAGCGGCACCTCCGCGGTCGGGATGGCCCAGAGATCGTCACGCTCCATGTGGTACGCCTCGTCCTCGAACTTCGGCAGGTGCCCGGTGGCGATCATGGTGTCCGTGCGGACGAGGGTTGGTGGGCGCAGCTCCTCGTAGGCGTCGGCGTTGCGATCGAGGCTGAGCTGCACCATGGCTCGCAGCAGGCGCGCGCCCCAGCCGCGGTACATCGTGAACATCGATCCGGCGATCTTGGCGGCCCGCTCGCCGTCGAGGAGGCCGAGCTCCGTCGCGATGTCCCAGTGCGGCACGCGCTGGTGCTCGCGGTACGCGTCCGGGTCGAACCCCTCGATGCGGAGCACCACGTTGTCCGCCTCCCCTGCGCCGTCGGGGCACTCCGGCGAAGGGAGGTTCGGCGTGCGGAGGAGGAGGTCGCGGAGGGCCGAGCTGCTCTGCTCGACCTCGGCGTCGAGGGAACGCTCTCGCTCGCCCAGCGTTCGGCTCTCCGTCATCAGCGCGTCGGCGCCCTCGATGTCGCCCTCGCCGCGGCGCCGGCCGACCTCCTTCGACAGCACCTTGATCCGCGCCCGGAGGTCGTCGCGCTCGGTGCCAAGTGCCCGCTGCCGCTCATCCAGCACGAGGATGCGGTCGACGTTGGCCGCCGCGTCGCCGCCCCGCCGAGAGAGCCCGGCGCGCACGGCGTCGGGTTCGGTGCGGAGGCGGCGGAGGTCGAGCATGGCCCAGACGGTAGCGGCGGCCCATCGCTAGGTTGGGAGGGTAACCAGGCAGAGGAGGTCGGACGTGGCTGACGGCGTGGCAGATGTGTGGTTCCGGGTCACCGACCTCGAGGTGGCCTCTGGCTCGGGGTGCGTCGTGACCACCACGGACGGGGTGGAGTACCTCGACTTCTCCAGCGGCATCGCCGTCACGAGCACCGGCCACTGCCACCCTCACGTCGTGGCCGCGATCCAGGCACAGGCGGCTCAGTTCATCCACGCGCAGGTCAACGTCTACCGCCACACGCGCCTTGCCGAGCTGGCCGGACGTCTCGCCGCCATCGCCCCGGCACCGGTCGACACGTTCTTCTTCGCCAACTCGGGCGCGGAGGCCACCGAGTCGGCCGTGAAGCTGGCCAAGCAGGTCACGGGACGGCCGAACGTGATCGTCTTCCAAGGGAGCTTCCACGGCCGCACCCACCTGGCCATGGCCATGACGACGTCGAAGACCGTCTACCGGGCCGGCCACGCACCGCTGCCGTCCGGCGTGTTCGTGGCCCCGTTCCCGAAGGCCGAGGCCGAGGTCGACGCGTGCCTCGATGCCATGCGCCTGCTGCTGCTCAGCCAGACCGCGCCCGCCGAGACCGCCGCGATCCTCATCGAACCGGTGCTGGGCGAGGGTGGGTACGTCCCTGCCCCCACCGCCTTCCTGCAGGGGCTCGAGGCGATCTGCCGGGAGCACGGGATCCTCTTCCTCGCCGACGAGGTGCAAAGCGGCTTCGGGCGCACCGGCACGATGTTCTGCGTCGAGCAGCACGGCATCCGCCCTGACGTGGTGGTGATGGCCAAGGGCCTCGCGTCCGGCTTCCCGATCTCCGCGGTTGGTGCCTCCGCCGAGCTGATGGCCCGCTGGCCGACGGGAAGCCACGGCGGCACCTACGGCGGCAACCCCATCGGCTGCGCCGCAGCCATCGCCACGATCGACGTCCTCACCGAGCCCGGGTTCCTGGCCAACGTGGTGGCACGGGGCGAGCAGCTGCGAGCCGGGCTGCAAGGCCTCGCCGACGAGGACGGTGGCATCGTCGAGGTCCGCGGTCCGGGCCTCATGGTCGCATGCCAGCTGGCCGACGCCGCCCGCGTGCCCCGGCTGCTTCAGCGCTGCCTCACCGACGGCCGTCTCATCCTGATGAACGCGGGCACCTTCGGCGATGCCATCCGCTGGATGCCGCCGCTCGTCGTCAGCGAGGCCGAGATCGATGCCGCCCTCGACGTCTTCGCCAAGGCCCTCGCCGCCACACGCTGATCCACCGCGCCCCCGGGCGTTCTGGCCCCGGTTCCCACGGCCAGGACGGCAGGCTTCCGGGCCAGATCCGGGAGTCCGCGCTCTGACCCGGGTTCCCGCGGCCGGAACCGACGTTGCCGGGCCAGAACGCGTCGGGGGCGGGGTTAGCGTCGGCCTGCGATGGCTGCCGTGGAGGTCGACGGGCTGACGGTGCGGTACGGCGGGGTCACCGCCGTCGACGCGGTGTCCTTCGAGGCCGAGGCCGGGCAGATCACGGCCCTCCTCGGGCCGAACGGCGCCGGCAAGACCTCGACCGTCGAGGTGCTCGAGGGGTTCCGTCGCCCGGCCGGCGGGCGCACCGCCGTGCTCGGGCTCGAGCCACGGGCCGACCACGCGGCGCTCACCCGACGGGTCGGCGTGATGCTCCAGTCGGGGGGCGTCGGGCCCGGGGTGCGGGTCCTCGAGGCGCTGCGCCACGCCGCGGAGCTCTACGACGATCCGTTCGACCCGGCGGCACTGCTCGAACGGGTGGGGCTGACCGGCACCGAGCGACGGACCTGGCGGCAGATCTCCGGCGGCGAGCGGCGGCGACTCGCGCTTGCCCTCGCTCTCGTCGGGCGGCCCCAGCTCGCGTTCCTCGATGAGCCGAGCTCTGGCGTCGACCCGCAGGGCCGCCTAGCGATCCGCGAGGTGGTGAGCGGCCTGCGAGACGACGGGGTCACCGTGCTGCTCACCACTCACGACCTCGACGAGGCCGAGAAGCTCGCCGACCACGTCGTGATCCTCGACCACGGCACCGTCGTGGCGGCGGGCAGCCCGGTAGCGCTGATGACGGGTGCCGCGGTCGATGAGGTGCGCTTCGCCGCTCCGGCGGGCCTCGACACCGCGGCGCTGGCCGCGCGCCTCGGCGTTCCCGTCAGGGAGGTCAGCGCCGGGGAGTACCTCGTCGCCGGGGCGGGCACCCCGACCCTCGTGGCCGCCCTCACCGCGTGGCTGGCGGAGCACGACCTGCCCCTGGGCGACCTCCGGGCCGGGCGCCAGCGACTGGAGGACGTCTTCCTGCGGCTCGTGGCGGACCGAACCACGACGGCCGAGGCCACGCCACCAACCGGGCGCCCCGGCGCGCCGGCGACTACGGAGCCACCTGCCGGCCGTCGGACGCGAGCGAGCGGACGGCGGCGCGACCCGTCGTGAGGCCGCTGCTCGCGCACCTGCGCCTCGAGCTGGCGCTGCTGGCGCGCAACGGCGAGTCGCTGCTGCTCACGCTCGGCGTCCCGCTGCTGCTGCTGCTGTTCTTCGCGAACGTCGACGTCCTCCCGATCGACGGTGAGCCGATCGCCTTCCTGGCGCCGGGCGTCCTCGCGCTCGCCATGCTGTCGACGGCGCTCGTGAACCTCGCGATCAGCACGGCCTTCGAGCGTGAGTACGGCGTGCTCAAGCGCCTGGGCACCACCCCGCTCGGCCGGCCGCGGCTTCTCGGGGCCAAGACCCTCGCGGTGCTGGTCGTGGAGGTCGTGCAGCTGATGGTGCTCTGGTCGCTCGCGCTGGCCCTGGGCTGGGAGCCGTCACCCGAGCCCGCGTTCCTCGCCGCGTTCGTTCTCGGCACCGTGGCGTTCGCCGGGCTCGGGCTGTGCCTGGCCGGCTCGCTCAAGGCGCTGACGACCCTGGCCGCCGCCAACGGCCTGTACCTCGTGCTCCTCCTGCTGTCGGGCATGGTGATCCCGCTCGACGAGCTGCCCGCCCCCGTCCGCACCCTCGCCCGTCTGCTCCCCAGCGGCGCCCTCACGGAAGCGGTGCGCGGCACGCTCACCGCCGGCACCTCGGTGCCCGGCCGCGCGTGGGCGGTGCTGACTGCGTGGGCCGTCGCCGGCCCCGTCCTCGCCACCCGCCTCTTCCGCTGGGAGTGATCCGTAGGCATCCTCCGGCAACTCACGCCCTCCCGTCGGGAGTCGGGCATCCTCGGTGCTACCAGTCGGGGAAGGCCGGGAACTGGTCGAGCGGCCCGCCTCGGTTGCCGATGACGATGACCGGGTCGAGGTCGGGCAGACCATCGGTCGCCACATGCATCAGGACCGCTGGACCATCGGGTCCTCCGACGCCGTTCGCCAGCTATGCGATCCGGCCGCCGTCCGCTGACCAGGTCGGTGTCGCCGCGACGAACTGGCCGGGGCTGATCAGGGTCGTGTTCGCCGTCGCGGGATCGACGAGGTAGAGGTCGTTGTCCATCGCGACGACCAGGTGCTCGTCGGGACTCCAGTCAGTGTCCTCGATCCGCGTGGTTGACGGGCCGAGCAGCAAGCTCACCACCCCCGAGTCGAGGTCGAGGTCGGCGAGCGCGAACTGATCGCCGTCGTCATAGCCGGATGGGGCGTGGTCGAGGAAGAGGCTCGCGACCAGCCTATCCCCCGCCTGGGTGATGATCTTCACATCGCCGGACCGTCCTACAGGCGAGCGAAGACGACCCAGGAGATGTCAAATGCCCCGGATCACGCCGAACCTGTGGTTCGACACCAACGGACAAGAGGCCGCCGAGTTCTACGTCTCGGTGTTTCCGAGCTCTGAGATCACGAACATCACCTACTACCCGGAGGGTGCGCCGGGGCCCGCCGGCAGCGTGCTCACCGTCAGCTTCGTGCTGGACGGCCAGGACTACACCGCGATCAACGGTGGCCCGATGTTCAGCTTCGACGAGGCGATCTCCTTCCTCATCAGCTGCGCCGACCAGGCAGAGGTCGACTACTACTGGGCCAAGCTCACCGACGGTGGCGAGGAGAGCCAGTGCGGCTGGCTCAAGGACCGCTTCGGCCTGTCGTGGCAGGTCGTTCCCGAGGGCTGGGAGGCACTCCTCACCGACCCTGACCCTGGTCGGGCCCAGCGAGCGATGACGGCCATGCTGGCGATGCGCAAGATCGACATCGCCGCCATCGAGGCCGCCGCGGACGGGGCCTGACCCGTTCTGTGGACGCTCACGTCCGCACTGCGGTGCTGAGCGTCCACAGAACCAGCGCGCGGGTCACTGGGAGGCGATGGCGTCCTGGGCTTCCTGCTCGGGGTCGACCTGGGGATCGCCGGCCACGTCGATGTCGACGCTGTGAAGGGTGCCGGTGAAGGCGAAGCGGCCGCGGTAGTCCTCGTCGGCGGGCGAGTAGTCGGACGACCACCCGACCGTCAGGCCGGCGCCCGTGAGCGAGAAGCGGCTCCAGATCGTGCGGTTGACGGTGCCCGTGCCCACCACCGCTCCGTCGACGAGCAGCTCAGCGGCGGGGCCGAGGAACCGGAACTCGAGGGTGTGGTCGCCGGGTTCGAGGCGGCCGATGTCGGCCTCGACCCGGTAGAGCCGCCACCCCGCCAGGTTGTGCACGTAGCAGAGCCGCCCGGCGGCGAGCAGGTGGAACGACCAGCCCCCCAGGACCGACCCCTGCACGGCCAGCACCCCCTCGACGACGGCCAGGTCGGGGTCGATCGTGACGTGGGCGGTGATCGTGTGCGGCCTGCTCCGCACGTTCACAGCCACGCTCTCGGGCACCGGTGCCCGCCCCGGCCAGTACGTGTAGCAGGCCCGCGGCGCCACAGACGGAGCCCGGCCGAACACGAGCTCCGAGAACGGACGGTTGTCGAGAGGAAGCACCTGGTTGCGCTCCGCCTCGCACCACCACCGCTCGATCATCGCCGTGAGCCGCTCCGGGTGATCGGCGGCCAGGTCGTGGCACTCGGACGGGTCGGCGCGCAGGTCGTAGAGCTCCCACCGCTGCTCGTCGAGGGCCGGCTCGTCGGCCTGGATCTCCTGGTAGGTGACCGCCTTCCACCCCTCGTCGTAGAGAGCGCGGCACCCGAACATCTCGTAGTGCTGGAGGGTGTGCCGCTCCGGGGCTGACGCGTCGGCGAACGTGTAGGCGAAGCTCGTGCCGTCGATCGGTCGCTGCGCCACACCCTGCACGTCGTCCGGCGGATCGAGCCCGATCACCTCGAGCAGCGTCGGCACGATGTCGATGGCGTGCACGTACTGGCCCCGGACCTCGCCCCGCGCCCGGATGCCAGCCGGCCAGTGCACGATCAGCGGATCGGCCACCCCGCCCTCGTGCGTCTCGCGCTTCCAGCGCCGGAACGGCGTGTTGCCGGCGACCGTCCAGCCCCAGGGGTAGTTGTTGTGGATCCGCGGGCCGCCGATCTCCTCGAGCCGCTCGGCGGCCTCCTCGACGGTGCGCGGCAGGACGTTCCAAACCCGGCCGTCGTTGAGCGAGCCCACGGGGCCGCCCTCGGACGACGCCCCGTTGTCGGAGAGCACCACGATCACCGTGTCGTCGAGCTCACCGAGCACCGCGAGGCGGTCGATCAGCCGTCCCAGCTCGGCGTCGGTGTGGGACAGGAACCCCGCGAAGGCCTCCATGTACCGCGCGTAGACGCGCCGCTCCTCCGCCGACAGATCGTCCCAGGGCGGCACCCAGTCGGGCCGCGGCGACAGCTCGGCATGGTCGGGGAGGAGCCCCGCCGCCTTCTGGCGCGCGAGGGCAGCGTCGCGCCACGCGTCCCAGCCGGCGTCGAAGCTGCCGCGGTAGCGGTCGATCCAGGACCGCGGGGCTTGGTGGGGCGAGTGGCACGCCCCGGTCGCCAGGTACAGCAACCACGGCTTCTCCACGTCGACGTTGCGGAGGTCCTCGATGTACTCAATGGCGTGGTCGACGAGGTCTGTCGTCAGGTGGTAGCCGTCGTCGACGCCGGCCGGCGGCTCGACGGTGTGGTTGTCGTGGACGAGCGCGGGGACGAACTGGTGGGTCTCGCCCGGGAAGAAGCCGTAGAAGCGCTCGAACCCCCGCCCCAGCGGCCAGCGGTCCCTCCGGGCGCCCAGGTGCTCCTCGTCCTCGGGGGTGAGGTGCCACTTGCCGACTGCGTACGCGGCGTAGCCCTGCGGCGTGAGCATGGCAGGGAGCAGTGCGCACGACCGCGGGATGCGGGCGTCATAGCCGGGGAAGCCCATCGCCAGGTCGACGATGCGACCCATGCCGACCGCGTGGTGGTTCCGACCGGTGAGCACGCACGCCCGCGTCGGCGAGCAGAGCGCGGTGGTGTGGAAGCTCGAGTACCGCAGGCCACGGGCAGCGAGCCGGTCGAGGTTCGGCGTGGCGATGTCAGACCCGAAGCAGCCGAGCTGCGCGAACCCGACGTCGTCGAGCACCACGAGCAGCACGTTGGGCGCGCCTTCAGGCGGGCGGGGCTCCGGCGGCCACCATGCCTCGGAGTCCCAGTGGTATCGCCCGATCGTGCCCCCGAACTCCCCCGGTTCCATCGGGCCATTGTGGTCGACGCGGGAGGAACGACGAGGGGGGAGTGCGAGGGGGGAACGCTCCGCGTGCCCCCCTCACCCGCGAAGGACCGGCTCCGCCGTGTCCTGAGCACGTGGGGTCAGAGCGGCCGCAGGCCGCACTGCGGTGAGTTCGGAGGAGGACGCCGCAGGCGACCGACGAGGATCCTCCCGTCCCGCCCATCGGAAGAAGATGACGGTGATCAACACCCAGAGGTAGCCGCCGCCCACCAGCTTCATCAGCAGGCCAGCCACCTGCTGGTCGCTCGTGACCGAGACGCCCCACAGGCGGGCGGGGATGTCGTAGGCGGAGTAGACGGCGCCGTCGGCGAAGGTCAGCCAGGCACCGGGGACGGTGGGGACGATCGATGCCACGAAGAGGTAGATCATCTGGGCCGGCGGCGAGATGCGGAGCTCCGGGAACGGCCCGCACACAGGGATCCAGAACAGGAGTGCGGTGGTCACGAGGGCGGTGTGCATCCCGTAGTGGAAGAGCCCGTTCGCGGACGCGCCGTTCACGATGACCTGCCAATGCGACAGCAGGGCGAGGCCGTTGAACGCAAGGGCGGCTGGTACCGGCCGCGCCATGCGCTGGACGATGCGCTGCACGCGACCTTCGCCGACGACGAGGCGGGCCAGCCACTCTGGGGTGGCGAGCAGCATCACCGGCGGCACGACCAGCGTGAGCACGAGGTGCTGGATCATGTGGACGAAGTAGAGGTACTGCTCGCCGACGTCGTGGACCGGCCAGTCGGCCGCGATCCACAGCAGCAGGATCCCAAAGGCGAACCAGCGCTTCTGCGCGGTGGTTACGGCCGGCGTGCCCGCCGGCACCACCTTCGGACCGATGACCCGGGCCGCGTACACGTAGAGCGCCACAAGCGCGCCGACCAGCAGCCACACCTCGGGATGGGGGACCCAACGCCAGTAGTCGACGCCCCCGGCCGCGGTGGTGCCTGCCGTGATCACGTCAGCGGAGGTACTTGAAGTACTCGTCGCCCCAGAACGCGAAGGTCGACAGCAGGATGAGGAAGACGACGGTCGCGAGGATCAGCCCGAAGAAGAACACCCGCCGGAACAGCTTGTTGTCGTACTTCAGGTGCATGAAGTAGCCGGTGACGATCAGGAACTTGGCCGTCATCATCGGCAAGAGCGTCAGCACCAGGAACGTGGTGCTGGCGTCCTCGTAGAAGTACGTGGCGACCTCGAACGTCGTGATCAGGCCCAGGAGGAGCGCGATCTTCACGTACTTGAGGTCGCTCGGGTGATCGTGGGCGGGGGCGCCTCCGACGGGGTGGACATCCTCAGCGTGCGCGGTGGTGCTCATCGGTTCGCCAGCTTCCTCACGGGATCAGGTAGACGACGGTGAAGATCAGGATCCACACGATGTCGACGAAGTGCCAGTACAGGCCGATGGTCTCGACGGTCTCTGCCCGCTCTGGGCCGAGGTTGCCGCGCAGCGACGTCACGAGGAGCGACATCAGCATCACGATGCCCACGCTCACGTGGACGCCGTGGAAACCCGTGAGCGTGTAGAAGGCCGAGCCGAAGATGTTCGTGGTGTAGCCGAGACCCTCGCGGTAGAAGGTCGTGAACTCGTACACCTGGCCACCGATGAAGACGGCGCCGAGCATCGCCGTGGTGGCGAGCCAGGCCCGGTTGCGATGGATGTCGCCCCGCGTGATCGCCGCGACGGCCAGCGCCATCGTGAGCGAGCTCATGAGCAGCACGAAGGAGCTCACCGAGGTGAACGGGATGTCGAAGACCTGGTTGGGTCCGGGCCCCGTCACGCTGCGGTGGCGCAGGAGGAGGTAGGTGGAGATCAGGCTGCCGAAGAGGAGGCAGTCGGAGCCGAGGTACACCCACATGGCCAGCTTCGTGTTCGACAGGCCGGTGGATGTGTGGTGGCTCGGACCAGCAGCGGCCGCGGGAGCGTGGACGGCGGCGTCAGTCACCGACGGTCACCTCCTCGGGCTCGGCGTCGACCGACGGGAGCTCGGTGTCCGCCCCTCCGTCGCCGTCGCCGTCGCCCTCGCCGTCGTCGTGGCCGTGGGGTGGGAGGTCCTCGTCATCGGCCGGCTCGAGGGCCCAGCCGACCATGCCGCCGACGAGCACGGCGACACCGAGGCCGGCCAGCACCATGTTGAAGATGAGCCCGTAGCCGATCAGCGGGAACGACGCGGCGAGGACCAGCGGCCAGTACGAGGGCGCGGGCAGGTGGGAGCGAGAGGGGTCGCCGACCATCGCGACCTCGTCCGCGGTGGCGATCGGCACCATGCGACCCTGCTCGTCCTCGCCGTACTTCCGATGCCAGAAGTCGTCGAGCTGGGTGACGATCGGGTCGTCGTCGAAGTTGTGCGCCGGGGTGGGCGACGGGATGCTCCACTCGAGGCTGCGGGCGTCCCACGGGTCCGGGCCCGGCGGGGGCAGGGAGGCCGCCTCGCGCTTCGAGCGCACGATGTTGATGAAGAACAGCAGCACGCTCAGCGCGATCAGGAACGCGCCGATGGTCGACACCATGTTCCAGAAGTTGAACCCGTAGCCGTCGCGATACGTGTGGATCCGGCGGCTCATGCCCTGCAGGCCGAGGATGTGCATCGGGCCGAAGGTGAGGTTGAAGCCCACCAGCGTGAGCCAGAACTGGTGCTTGCCCCGGCGGTCGTTCAAGAAGTAGCCGAACACCTTCGGCCACCAGAAGTAGAAGCCCCCGAGGAACCCGAAGAGCGCGCCACCGAAGATCACGTAGTGGAAGTGGGCGACGATGTAGTAGGTGTCCGTCTGCTGTGTGTCGGCGGGGGCGACGGCGTGCGTGACGCCGGACAGGCCACCGATGGTGAACATCGTGACCAGCCCGATGGAGAAGAGCAGCGGCGTGCTGAAGGTGATCTTGCCGCCCCACAAGGTTGCGATCCAGTTCAGGATCTTCACGCCGGTGGGGACGGCGATGAACATCGTCGAGACGGAGAACGCGGCGACCGAGATGGGCCCGATTCCGGAGGAGAACATGTGGTGGGCCCACACGCCCCAGCCCATGAAGCCGATCGCGATGCCCGAGAACACCATGAACGGGTAGCCGAAGATCGGCTTGCGGGAGAAGACCGGGATGATCTCCGACACGATGCCGAAGGCCGGGAGGATCAGGATGTAGACCTCCGGATGCCCGAAGATCCAGAAGAGGTGCTCCCACAGGAGGGGGTCGGCGCCCTGCTGCACGTTGAAGAAGTTGGCGTCGAACAGCCGGTCGAACGTGAGCAGGAACAGGGCCACCGAGATCACTGGGATGGCGAACACGAGCAGCACCTGGACCACCAGGCTCATCCACGTGAACACCGGCATCTTCATCATCGTCATGCCCGGCGCCCTCATGTTCAGGCAGGTCACGACCAGGTTGACGCCGCCGAGCAGGGAGGCGATGCCGGTGATCTGCAGGCCGATCGCGTAGAAGTCCATGCCGTGGCTCGGTGAGAACACCACGCCAGTGTTGGGGGCATACGCGAACCACCCGCCGTCGGCGCCGCCGCCCAGCAGCCACGACGAGCTGAGGAAGATCCCGCCGAAGAGGAAGACCCAGAAGCTCAGCGCGTTGATGCGGGGGAACGCGACGTCGCGGGCGCCGATCTGCAAGGGGATCAGGTAGTTCATGAAGGCCGCGCCCATGGGCATGACCACGAGGAAGATCATCGTGATGCCGTGCATCGTGAAGACCTGGTTGTACAGGTCGGCCGACAGCAGCTTCTGCCCGGGGGCCGCGAGCTGCGCCCGGATGATCAGGGCCTCGACGCCACCCATGACGAGGAACACCAGCGACGACGCGCCGTACATGATGCCGATCCTCTTGTGATCGACCGTGCTCACCCACGCCCGCCACCCCGTCTTCGCGCGCGGGCGCGCGAAGACGCCGAGCGGGTCGTGGGGCACGACGTCGCCCGAGGGCAGCGCCAGCACATCGGAGGGTCGTTCGACGATCGCCATGCGACGGCTACTCCAGCGTCTCTAGGTAGGCGACGAGGGCATCGATCTGCTCCTCGGTGAGGTTGAGGTTGGGCATGCCGCGCAACCCGTCGGGGTACATCGGCTTCTCGGCTGGCGGGTCGCGCAGCCAGGCCTCGAGAGCGGAGACGTTGAGCTGCTGGCCCCGCTCGTCGGGGTCGACCTCGCCGTTGCCGTCTTGGTCGACCCAGAGGTCGAACACGCCGCCCGCGAACACACCCCGGCTGGCGAAGTGTGTGAGGTTGGGCGCGGCACCGGAGACGAGCGCCGCCCCCTCGATGCCGGCGTCCTCACGGGTCTGCTCGTTGCCGCCCTCACCAGAGACGAGGTGGCACTGCGAGCACGTGGTGCGGAAGAGCTCCATCCCCTGCTCAGCGAGGTCACCCGAGGGGACCTCGGCGCCCTTCTGCTGGTCGGCCGCCCAGGCGGCGTAGTCCGTGGGCGACAGGGCCACCACGCGCATCTGCATGTAGCCGTGCGACAGGCCGCAGAACTCCGTGCACTGCCCCCGGTACACACCGGGCTCGTCGGCCTCGATCGTCAGAGGGTGCGCTCGACCGGGCACGGCGTCACGCTTGCCGTTGAGGCTGGGGATCCAGAACGAGTGGATGACGTCGCGCGAGGTGATCGACAGCGCGACCGGCTTGCCCGCCGGGATCACGAGGTCGTTGGCGGTGATGATGTCGTCGGTTCCGTCGTCGTCGACGTCGTAGCGGTACTCCCACCACCACTGCTGCCCGACGACCTCCACCTGGAGGGCGTCGGCTGGACGCTCCTCGAGGTCGAGGAGGGTGAGCACAGAGGCGCCGCCCACCCCCGCGAGCAGCAGCGCGGGGAGGATCGTCCACCCGAGCTCGAGCTTGGTGTTGCCGTGCACCTGGGGCGGCAGGCTGCCATCGTCGTCCTTGCGCTTCCGATACCTCCAAGCGATCGCGAGCACGCCGACCTGCACGAGGACGAACACGACCCCGGCGATCGCGAACACGGGGTTGACGAGGTGGTCGATGGTGCGGGCCTCGGGGCCCTTCGGCTCGAGCGTGTCGAGCGGTGCCTTGTCGGCGCACGCCGCCAGCACGAGCCCGAGCGGGACCAGCAGCGCGGGGCGCCAGCGGGGCAGACGCCGCCGAGTGCGGCCGACCACCTGCGGGGCGTGACCCCTCGTGCACTCGAGCATCAGCCCTCTCCCCCGGCGACCGTGGTGCTGGTGTTGGCGCTCGTGCCGGCGGGCACGTAGGGCGCCAGACCGGTGCCGTGCTCCTCGGACTCCGGCGCGACGGAGCGCTCGCCGCGGGCGGCCCCCACGACACCGATCGTGACGACACCGAGAGCGGCGACGGTGAGGATCCCGGCGATCAGGTTCGGGGACAGCTTCGGCTTCGTGGCGAAGAGGCTGCCGAGCGCCAGGATGAGCAGACCGAGGCCGATGGCCACGCCCACCGCACCGAGCTCCGAGGAGGTCAGCAGCAGGCGGGAGAACGCGACCACGCAGCCGGCGACGACGAGGAAGCCGGCGAGGGGCACCTCGAACGGGGCCATGATGCGGCGACGCACCATCTGGTTCGTTCCGGGGTCACCGGTCGCCCGGTCGGACCAGGCGAGGACCATCCACTCGACGAGCACGGCGATCAGCACGAAGCATCCGATGATGAACAGCACGTTGCTGATGGCGAGGCCGAGCACGACGAGGCCGGCACCGAAGGCGCCGACCACCGGCCAGTAGGCCAGGTGGGCGGGGGCGACCGCGGGCGGCGCCTCCTCGGTGCCTGCCAGCTCCGCCAGCGCGGTGGGGCTCGCGTCGCGGCTCATGAGCGACGTGATGCCGAGGAACGTGGCCGCCAGGCCGATGCACACGAGCAGCGTGTACCCGAGGTGGTCGCCCATCGCGCCCCAGTAGCCGGCCGTGACGGGGCCGAGCCGGGTGCCGCCGGTGCTCCAGCCGTAGGCGGCCGCGAGCACGAACGACACGGCGCCGAGCCCGAAGAACCACTTGGATCCGGTGGTGAACATCGAAGGAGAAGGCCTCGCTACTTGGTGATGTAGATGCCGTAGTAGATGGCGGTGTACACGGCGACGGTGACGTACCAGTACAGGGCGGCGGCGCTCATGCCCTCCGCGTCGCGCCCGGTGAGCTGGCCGCCGAGGGACTGGAACCCCATGACCATGATGAACACGAGGCCGACCACGACCATGACCAGGTGGCTGCCCGTCACGATGTAGAGCAGGCCCCCGGTCGCCGACCCGGTCAGCGGGAGGCTCAGCTGCTGGTACAGGTAGACGGTGGAGTTCACGAAGGCCACGCCCAGGAGGAGCGTGAGGCCGAGGGCGAGGTAGGCGTGGGGGCGGTCGTCACGGCGCAGGGCCCACACCGCCCACGACACCGACACGAGGGACATCGAGAGCGTGACCATCCCCATGCCGCCCGGGGTGAGGGGGAGGAGGAAGTCGTCTGCCAGGTGCGTGGCACCGCTGGCCAGGGCGTCGGCTCGCAGCTGCAGATAGACGGCGAGCGTGGTGAGCACCAGGAGGGCCGAGGCGGCCGCGCCGAACGCGGCCCCGGTGAAGAGCACGCGCGGGCGGCGGGGGAGCGGGCGAGGCGCGGTGACCAGCGGGCTCGCGACGGCAGTGGCCATCAGGCGGTTGCCTCCTCGAGCTGGTGGCGGGCGTCGTACAAGGGAGCTTCCGACTCGATGACCGGGAGGCACGGAAAGTTGCCGACGGGCGGCGGCGAGCTGGTGGCCCACTCGAGGGTGTGTCCGGACCACGGGTCGTCACCGGGTTCGTCGCGGCTGCGGAGGGCGGCGACGAACAGGGCCAGGAACGCGACCGCGGCGAGCGCGAGGACGATGCCGCCGATGACGGAGACGGTGTTCAGCGCCTTGATGGCATCGACGTTGTCGGTGGTGACGGTGCCGGGGACCGCCGGCTGGCCGAGCAGGCCGGAGATGAGGTCGGGGAAGCTCCACAGGACCGTGCCGGCCAGCAGGAGCAGTGCCACGAGCCGGGCACCGGTCTCGGTGACGGAGCGTCCGATCACCTTCGGAGCCCAGTACACGAGCCCCCCCAGCCCGGCGATCACGGCGGCGAGGACGACATACGACGCCACCGAGGTGGTGACGGTGGTGCCGTAAAGAGAGGCGCCGTCACCGTCCACGAGCGTCGTGATGGGCTCGATGGCCTGGAGCGCCCCGGCGAGCAGCCCGACGAGCAGCATCACGCCGGAGACTGCGGCGTAGAGCAGCGGACTGGCCAGCTTGGGCGTGCCCTGGCGGGCGGTGAGCGCCCACAGGCCGAGGAGGCCCAGGAAGGGCACCACGATGGCGAACGAGGCGGCAACCCAGGGCGCCTCGTACAGCCACGGGGTGGCGTCGGAGCCGAAGGCCGGCATCGCCCAGGCGCCGACCGCCAGGGCGCCGTACGCGCCGATCAGCACCATCGCGAGGCGGTGCTGCACGTGGCGGGTGCCGCTGAACACCGGCACCACCGAGGCGATGAAGCCGAGCACGGGGATGGCGAACGCGTAGACCGCGGGCTGGCCGAACATCCACGAGATGCGGGTGTAGAGCGAGGCGGCGCCGCCACCGATGAAGCCGGAGGGACCGCCGTAGCGCAGGTCGATGTACGCGATCAGGACGACACCGGACAGCACCGAGAGGTTCAGCACCCACACGGTGGCGGCCACGAGGGACGACCATGCGAACAGGGGCACCCGACGCAGGGACATGCCGGGCGGCCGCAGCGCGATCACGGTCGTGCCGATGCAGATCCAGGCCACCACCAGTGCGACGAGCACCAGGAGGAAGGCGAGCGTGAAGAGGCGCACGCCGTCCGTGTCGTCGCCGAGGGCCCCGCCGTCGATGGCGTACGCGCTGACGACGAGCCCGCCGCCGAGCAGGTAGGTCCACGCGGCGGCGGCGGCGGCGCGCGGGAAGGCGATGGTGGCCGCGCCGACCTGGAGCGGGATGACCACCGTGGCCACACCGACCGTCAGGGGCAGCAGGAAGAGGAACGCGCCGGCGATCGACCGGAACGTGAACGCCTGGGCGAAGAAGTCGGGCGTGTCGCTCGCGAGCTGCTGGGCGTCGACGCGCAGCACCGCGACCCAGATCGCAGCGGCGCCGGCCAGCGCGAGGTGCACGAACGCCGCGAGGATCCAGAGCCGACCGACGACCTTGTGGTCGCCCGAGCCCAAGATCAACGCCAAGCCCGGCGCCGCAGGGGCGGGGGCCGTGAGCTCTGAGGACGCCGGCGCGGCGGCCGGAGCGTCTTCCGTGACGGTCATGCAGGCACCTGGGACTCGGGACGGATGGTGCTCGGGAATCTAGTCACGTGGCCGCACCGCCTTCGAACCCGTGCCGGGGGCGGCGAATCACCATCCGGACCGCAGCAGCTGGTCGCCGGCCATGGCCGCGAACAGCAGCGTGATGTAGGTGATCGACCAGGTGAAGAGGCGCATCGCGGTGGCCCGCACCTCGAGCTCCGCGACGCCTCCCGACGCACTCAGGGTGAGGCCTGGATCCGGCATCTGGAGCAGCCTCCCGGCGTGCCAGGTGAACACCCCGCCCAGGATCAGCGCGGAGCCGAGGTACAGGAGGCCCATCCCCGCGACCGGCGCGAACAGGACGGTGAGCGCCCAGAGCACGAGCGTGTAGGCGAGGATGCGGCTGGCGGTGCGGTGCACGCTGACGACGGCCGGGAGCATCGGCACGTCGGCGGCCGCGTAGTCGTCTCGGTAGCGGATCGCCAGCGCCCAGAAGTGCGGTGGGGTCCAGTAGAAGATGATCGCGAAGAGGAGGAGCGGCGCCCAGTCGAGCCGGCCGGTCACGGAGCTCCACCCGATGAGGGTGGGCACGGCCCCTGCCGCCCCACCGATGACGATGTTCCGGGTGGAGGTGCGCTTGAGCCAGAGCGTGTACACGAACACGTAGAAGAGGCAGGCTGACACGGCCAGCACCGCGCTGAGCGGGTTCACGGTCACCCACAGGAAGGCGAACGCGAACCCCTCCAGCGCGATCGCGAAGGTGAGCGCCGCCCGCGGCGTGATCTCCCCGGTCACCAGGGGTCGGCCCTTCGTGCGCTCCATCACCGCGTCGATGTCCCGGTCGACGTACATGTTGATGGCGTTGGCGCCTCCGGCAGCGAGGGTGCCACCCAGCACGGTGCAGGTGATGAGCCACAGCGACGGCAGGCCCCGCTCGGCGACGATCATCGTCGGCACGGTCGTGACGAGGAGCAGCTCGATGATCCGAGGCTTCGTGAGCGCGACGTACCCCATGATCCGGGTGCGGGGCGGGTGCACGACGACGGACACGACCTGTGAGGCTAGGTCCGCGCCCGGCTGGCTGGCGAACCGGGGGCGTCCGTAGCCTGGTGCCGATGTCCGGCCTTCGAGCGCGTCTGGTCCGCCTCTGGCGCGAGCCCATCGAACCCGACACGTACCGCACGATCACCGCGGTCGCGCTGGTGGCGCTGGGGGCGATCGTCGTCTCCGGCGCGGCCGTCCGGCTGACGGGGTCTGGCATGGGTTGCCCCACCTGGCCGGCCTGCGAGGACGGCTCCCTGGTGCCCCGAGGCGCCACGGGAGCCAACGGGTGGATCGAGTTCGTCAACCGCACCTTCAGTGGTGCGGTGGCGGTCCCCGTCGCCCTCACCGTGCTCGGGGCCCGTCGCCTCAGCCCGCCTCGTCCGGACCTGGTGCGCTGGTCGTGGGGCCTCGTCGCCGGCGTGTTCGCCCAGGCGTTGCTCGGGGGCCTCGTCGTGGCGCTGCACGTCACCCCCCTCTCTGTGGCCGGTCACTACCTGCTGTCAGCTGTGCTCCTTGCAAACGCCGTCGTGCTGCACCACAAGGCGGGCGAACCGGCCCGGCTGCGCCGCGCGCGGGCCACGCCACAGCTCCTGCGGCGATCGCGCGGCGTGGTCGGCCTGGCCGCGCTCGTCCTCGTAACCGGCACGCTCGTCACCGGGAGCGGCCCCCACAGCGGTGACGACGCTGCCGACCGCCTCCCCTTCGCGGTGGTCACGGTCGCGCGGATCCACAGCTTCACCGTGTGGGTGTTCCTCGCCGCAGTCGTCGTCGTGCTGCGGCAGGTGTCCAAGGGAGACACCGATCCCGAGGTGGTCGGCCGCGGCGGGTTGCTGGTCGGCGTGATCCTCGGCCAGGGCACCCTCGGGTACCTGCAGTACGCCGCCGGCGTGCCCGAGCTGCTCGTGGGTGCGCACGTGCTCGGCTCCGTACTCGTGTGGGTCGCCGTCCTGCGCTTCCACCTCGCCCTCACCGAACCGATTCCCGCCGACGAGCCCGCGCCGCGGCCGAGCACGGTGCCCGCCGTCGCGCCGCACCCGTCCTGATGGCGGGCCCCGCACCGTCGCCGGTCGAGGTCGACGAACCCGTCGACGACACCCGCACCGCGCCCGACGCACCGTGGATCGTCCTGGTCTGGAACGACCCGATCAACCTCATGTCCTACGTGGCGTTCGTCCTCCAGAAGCTCTTCGGCTACCCGAAGGAGAAGGCCGACCGGCTCATGCTCCAGGTGCACACCGAAGGCCGGGCGGTCGTGGCCAACGGTCCGCGCGAGACCTGCGAGCTGCACGTGTTCCGGCTGCACGAGCACGGGCTGTGGGCGACCATGCAGCACGACACCTGATGGCCGGGCTCTTCCGCCGGCGGGTGAGCCGCACCCGCCGCGGAACTTACGCCGTGCGGCTGCCGGCGCCGGAGCGGGAGCTGCTGGCCGGGCTGGTGGACCAGCTGCGCGAGCTGCTGGAGGTCTCGACGGACGACCCGAGCGTGCGCCGCCTCTTCCCGGTCGCGTACAACGACGATCCCGAGCGCGATCAGGAGTACCAGCAGCTCGTCCGGGACGAGCTGCTCGAGCGGCGGCTGGCCGCACTGGCCACGGTCGAGGCGACCGCGGCAGCCGAGGAGCTCGACGAGGCCGAGCTCACGGCGTGGCTCACCGCGCTGAACGACCTCCGGCTCGTGCTCGGGACCCGCCTCGACGTGTCGGAGGAGCAGGACGACATCGAGGAGGACGACCCGAACGCGCCGGCCATGGCGGTCTACGGGTACCTCAGCGTGCTCCTCGGCGACGTCGTGGACGCGCTGGCCGACGACTTGCCGCCCCCCACGGACCCCGCGCGCTGACTGACGCGAGACCGGGCGCGGAGGCCCCCGAACCCACCTGTCGACCGGTGCGGGCCCGCTGCTAGGGTCTCGCCCCTACCCACAACGGGGATCGAGCCCCCATCGTCTAGCGGCCTAGGACACCGGCCTTTCACGCCGGCAGCACGGGTTCGAATCCCGTTGGGGGTGCAGCAGTACGAAATCAGTCACCATGGTCCCGTGGTGCAGCTTGGAGTGCACGCCGGCCTGTCACGCCGGAGGTCGCGGGTTCAAATCCCGTCGGGACCGCTCAAGTTCACGGTCGGGTAGCTCAGTTGGCAGAGCGCGCGCCTGAAAAGCGCGAGGTCACCGGATCGACGCCGGTCCCGACCACCATCACCGGACGAGGAGCCGGCGCGCCGGGGCCTCGACCCAGCGGCGGCTGGCCTCCCCGGCCAGGAACGAGCCAGCCACGGCGAGCGCCAGGCCGACTGCGGCGACGGGCGTGGAGCCGTCGAGCAGCGGGCGCACGACACGCAGCACCTGGATGTGCCAGAGGAAGAAGCCCAGCGAGGCCGCGGCCAGCGCCGTGAGGGTGCGGCTCGACAGCCAGGGCACCGTCGCCGTCCGCAGGGCGAGCGGGGCCAGCGCCAGCGCGCCGACCGCGACCTGCAGGAACGACTGCATCATCCGGTCGTGCCCCAGGCGGAAGGCCGGCGCGGTCTCGCTGGGTTCGAAGAGCAAGACCATCGCGAGAAACGCCGTCGCGGCGAGCGCCCAGCAGAGGCGAGGGCGTGCCCCGACCCAGCGGATCGCGCGGACAGCGCCTCCGAACCAGGTCCCCCGCGCGTCGCCGAGCTCCGCCACGGCGAGCAGCATCCCGGCCGCGAAGGCCGGCAGGTAGGGCGGCAGCACGCGCACCCATGGGTCGGTGTGGTGCTGGGTCGTCAGCGCGATGGCCCAGGACCCGTAGGCGAGCAGGCCGAGGCACGCGAGGATCCATGCGTCGAGACGGCGGCGGCCGGCGAGGAGCACGACGGCGGCCAGCGGCAGGACCGCCGCGTAGAACGCCACCTCCACCACCAGCGTCCACGACACCCGGAGGCCGGTGCCGCCCCCGTCGCGGAACCAGCTGTCGATGAGCAGCCCGTGCTTGATCCACCCGGAGACGCCGTCGATCGTGCCGACCCCGATGGCGACGGAGCCGACCAGCGCGACGAGGTACGCCGGCCAGATGCGGGCGATGCGTCGCCGCCAGAAGTCGACGAAGCCCACCGGCCGAGCGCCGAGCACCGCGTGGGCGACGAGCGGCCGGACCACCAGGAAGCCCGACAGGATGAAGAACACCTCGACGCCGAGGTCGGCGTGGCCGAGCACGGGTCGCAGCGGGTCGAGTGCGGGGGTGCGCCAGAGCGCGTGGAACGAGAACACGCTCAGCGTCGCGATGGCACGCGCACCGTCGAGGCCGGGGACGTGCCCGCGCGAAGCCGGCAGCGCGGCGGCCGTCAGGCCGTCAGGCGCGTCGTTCGCCACTGGCGTCGATCGCGGGGAGCTCCGGCCCTCTGCGGACGACGTCCTCCCCGGTCGGCACGGTCGCCAGCGTAGGGTCCGCCCTCGCCGGCATGCGGCGCGAGCCGACGCCCGCGAGACTGCCCGCCATGCGACGAGTGGTGGCATGGGTGGGACGGTTCGCAGCCTCGTTGCTGTTCCGCAGGATCGAGGTGGCGGGCGAAGACCGCTATCCGAAGGGTCGGCCCGTGCTACTGGTCGCCAACCACTTCAACGGCTTCGTCGACCCGGTCCTCATCACCGCGGCCCTCGGGCGGACCCCGCGCTTCATCGCCAAGGCCGACCTCCAGCGCATCCCCGTCGCTGGGTGGTTGCTGCGCAGGGCGGGGGTCGTGTTCGTGCGGCGCCGCATCGACAAGGGCGGGGCGACCCGCAACGACGACGCGTTCGCCGAGTGCCACGACGCGCTGGTGGAGGGTGACGTCGTGGCGATCTTCCCCGAGGGGACGACGCACGACCGGCCCCGGATCGACCCGATCAAGACAGGTGCGGCGCGCATCGCGCTCGGCGCCCGTGCGGCGGGGGCCGAGCGGCTCGCCATCGTGCCCGTCGGCCTCACGTTCCCGGACAAGGTCGCACTGCGGTCGTCAGCGCTGGTGCAGTTCGGCCATCCGATCGAGCTCGACGACGTCAGCCCCGCCGCAGTGGACCCGACTGACACCGAGGCTGTGCGGGAGCTCACCGAGGTGATCGACGAGGGGCTCCGGGCCGTCAGCCCGGACTTCCCGGACGTCGAGACCGCCCTCGCACTCGAGCAGGCGGCCCTGGTCAGCCTGAGCAGCCCCGGCCAGCCCGATCCCTCGCTCGAAGCTCGCTATGAGCTCACCCGCCGCCTCGGTCGCGCCACCCCCGAGGCGCAGGCCGCCGTGCGCACCGACATCGGCCGCTACCTCACGCTGCTCAGCGGCCTCCGCCTAACGGACGCCGACGTGATCGCGCCTACGAACCCCACCCGCCTCATCCGCTCGGCGCTGGGCATCGCCGTGCTCGTCGTGCTGCTCGGCGGCGTCGTGGCCGCCACCGCGGTGATCAACATCTGGCCCGCGGGTCTGGTCGCCCTCGCGAGCCTGCTGGTGAAGACCCCGGTGTCAAAGGGGACAGCCCGGGTGCTGGTCGGGCTGCTGTCGTTCCCGACCGCCTGGATCACCGCCGGCGTGCTCACCACCGACGGGACGCTGCGCATCACGTTGGTCGTCGTCACCGCAGCCGTGGGCGCGCTGGCCGCCATCTGGCTGGTCGAACGGGCGATGGCGCTCGCTCGCATGCTGCTGCGCTGGCAGGCACAGCGCGAACGCATCGGCACGGTCGGGCTGGCCCTCGAGCTGCGGACCGAGGTCGTCGAGACCGTGCGCCGGTGCGCGCCGAGCGCGTGAGCGCAGCGCAGCCGCACGTCGCGGCATCCGACTGCGAGGCGATCCGCCCGGGCCGGATCGGCCAGCCGGCGAACACTCTCAGCAGCCTTGCCTTCGTGGCCGCGGCAGTCCCGATCGCTCGTGCCGCGGGACGCCGTGGGCAACCGGCCTGGCTCGCCGTGGCCGTCGCCTCCGCGGTCGAGGGCCTCGGCAGCGTGGCGTACCACGGCCCGGGCGGGCAGTGGTCGAAGCGCCTCCACGACGCGGGCCTCGCCGGCCTGGCGGCGGCGATCGGCGTGGCGGTCGCCCGCGAGGGCGCACCGGTGAGACGGCGCCCGTGGACCGCCGCCCTCGCGACCTCCGCCGTGGCGCTGCACGCCCTCAGTCGCACCGGGGGGCCTTTGTGCTCCTGCCGCAGCCCGCTGCAGGGTCACGCCGTCTTCCACCTGCTGGCCGCGGCGGCCCTCGCCGCCGCGGCCGAGCAGCGCTGATCCTCACGCCGCGGGAGCGGGCTCCGCGGACTCGTCGCCCACCTCCAGGATCTCCTCGACCGGTGGCGCCTCGACCGGCTCGGGCGACGGCACGATCGGGCTCCCGGCCCGCAAGGTCCGCATGAGCGTGGCGGCCAGACCCTCGATGGCCCCGCCCCCGCCGGTCACGAGCACCTCGGGCACGACGGAGATGTGCCCCTCGGCGATCGCGCCGGCGACGGCCACCGCCGCCGTGGCGACCTCGCCGATGGCCTCCCGCTGCGCGTCGTAGCCGGCTGCCCTGGCGAGGCCCAGGGCCTCCGTCGCCTTCGCCTCCGCCAGGCCGACGGCCTGGGTGCGGTCGGCCTCGGCCTGGCCGGTGAGCCGCACGTAGGCCGCCTCGCCCGTGGCCTCCTGCTCGCGCGCCTTGGCTTCGCTCGCCTTGATGTCCACCGACACCTGGGCGGTGGCCAGCTCAGCCTGCATGTTGGCCGTGCCGCGTGCCTTCTCCACCTCGATGCGGGCGGTCTCAGCGCGCTGCTGCTCGACGTAGGTGCTGCGCTCCTGGTTGGCGATCTCCCGCCGGGTGAGCACCTCGACGAGCTCGTCCGGGAACACGACGTCCTGGATGTAGACGCCGCGGGTCTCCACCTCGTAGGCCGTCAAGTACTCGCTCACGGCGGAGAAGGCCGAGCGCTGCACCTCCTGGCGGGTCTCGATGAACCGCACGGCCTCGAGGTCCTGCAGGGTGTTGCGGAAGTGGTTGCCCACGGCCGACTGCAGTACCTCGGACACCAGGTTCACCATCGTGCCCACCATCGAGATGACCTTCGGGGCCTTGGTGTCCGAAACGTGGATCTGCACCTGGAGGTCGATCGTGAAGACGAAGCCCTCCCGGCTCTTGCCCACGATGGACTCGAGGCGCGCGTCGAGGTCGTGCGCCTCGCTCGTGGCGTTGGCCCAGTTCAGCGTGAGGATGAACGTGGGCACGATCTCCGCTGCATAGACGCGGGGATTGATGGCGTACTTCCCGGTGCGCAGCGGCTCCTGCCAGATGCCGCGGTGGCCGGGCCGGACGATGGAGCCGAACTTGAACTCCGCGCCCGACGTGTCAAGGGTCGGCAGACCGACGAACCCCTTGATGACCGCCACCTCACCCTGGTTCACCACGAGCATCGGGACCAGCTCGACGCGCACGAGGAAGGGGTTGAGCAGGTAGGCGCCGTACAGCAACGGATCGTGCTGGAGCCCGATGCGACCTCCGGCGTCGATGAAGCCCTGGAAGTCCTGGTAGTTGTTGTGGGCCTCGTTCTTGGACCCGAGCAACAGGTCGATGAGCTCGGCATCGGTAGCCCCGGGGTCGACCGCCTCGAGGGCCTGTACGTCGTCGAAGCTCCCCAGCCGTGAGGCGATGTCGCCCTTGTCGAGCGGTGCCCCCTCGAGCGTGGTGACGAGGCCGATGACGTCGCTGTCGCCCTGGGGTGCGATCACGACGACCTGGAGCTGCTCGGGCGTGAGCCCGAAAGACTGCGGTGCCAATCGGCCGCCGCGGCCCAACGTGGCGAGCTCGGGCGACACCGGGAGGCCGAACACCTCGCGGGAGGTGACCACCACGAAGGCCACTGGGTGGATCGGCACGAGGGTGCCAGGGGGGAGCACCGGGCGCTGCACGCCCTTCTCGCCCCGGTTGGCGATGAAGGCCGCCACATCGGAGAAGTTTCCGAACTCCGGCTTGTAGACCGCGCTCTTGTTGCCGATCGGAAGCGGGTAGCCGACCTGGGCGATGACCACGCCCGTCTCGCCGGCGGGCACCTGGACCCAGGGGAAGCGGCTCACGGTGAAGACCGGCCAGAACCGGAACCGGAGCCCCGGCATGAGGAGCTCCGCCTGGTACCCGGCCTCGCCGTGGAGGGCGATCGGGTTGTCGTCGTGGAGCTTCTTGAACCCGAGCTTCTTGTTGACCAGCCCGACCTCCGCCGCGCCGATGCGGTGCACGGACTTGAGCACCACCGCCAACACCAACACGGCCGCCACGAGAGCGGCCACGAGGGTGACATCCATCTCTGCCTCTTTCTGCTGACCTTCGTCAGATCCCTAGTCGTCGAAGTCGAGCGTATGTCCGACTCGACGAGCGCGGACCGGGGCGTCAGCGGGTGAAGACCAGCAGGATCTCGAGCTCGCCGTCGCTGCCGACCGATGCCGGACCGCCGCTCGGGTCGTCGATGCCGTAGTCGGCGAACGTGACCATGACGCTGCCGTCCACGGCGAACGTGCTGCCGGTGCGCTTGGCCTCGAGCGGGAGGGTGATCTCGCGCGTCACCCCATGGAGCGTCAGATCGCCGGTCGCCTCGACCTGGATCGTCTCCCCGTCGGCCGGCTCGCCGTCGAGCTCGATCGGGGATGTCAGCACGAAGGTCGCGGTCGGGAACTGGTCGATCTCCATGATCCGACCCTCGAACTGGCTGTCGCGTCGCGACTCGTCGCTCTCGAAGGTGGCCATGTCGACCTGGAAGCTGGCGTCGGTGATGGTGGTGCCCTCGATGGTGAGCGTGCCGGTGACCCCCTCGGACCGCCCGACCGCGTCGGCGCCCTGCCCGAAGAGCTCCTCGTGCACCCGGTACCCGACGATGCTCCCGTCGCCCACCGACCACTCCCCCGCGATCCCCTCGGCGGCCGAGCCCGCCGCCGTGGTGGTCGAGCCGTCAGCACTCGTCGTGGTGATCACGTCGTCGAGGCTGAGCGGGTCGGGCGGGTCGTCGCGCAGCACGTTGATGTAGAGGAAGGTGCCGATCAACGGGGCGGCGACCACGACGGCGAGGCCCACGAGGAGCCAGCGGTAGCGACGGAGCATGGGGGGCATCCTGCCAAACCCATCTGGGAGGTTCCTGTCAACCCTCCCAGGCACTTCACAGCAAACGCTCAGCGAGCGGTGCCATGCTCGCCCGATGGCCGCCGCCCGCCTGCTGCTCGTCGACGACGAGGACAACCTCCGCTCCATGCTCGAGGCGGCGTTGCGCCACTCCGGCTTCGACGTCCACCCCGTGGCCAACGGTCGCGGCGCCATCGAGGCCGTGCCCACCGTCCACCCTGATCTGATCGTGCTCGACGTGATGCTGCCCGACCTGGACGGGTTTGACGTGTGCAAGCGCCTGCGCACGTCGGGCGACCGGACCCCCGTCCTGTTCCTCACGGCCCGCGACGCAACGGAGGACAAGGTGCGCGGGCTGACGCTCGGCGGCGACGACTATCTGGTGAAGCCGTTCAGCCTCGAGGAGCTGGTGGCGCGCATCACCGCGATCCTACGACGCGCCGGCCTCGACCCCAGCGCGGAGGAGCTCCGCTGCGACGACCTCGTCATGGACGACGACGCCCACCTCGTCACGAAGGGCGGGCAGGAGGTGGGCCTCTCGCCGACGGAGTACAACCTCTTGCGGTACTTGCTCGTGAACAAGGGTCGCGTGATGTCCAAGGCCCAGATCCTCGACCACGTGTGGGACTACGACTTCGGCGGGGACGGCGGCGTCGTGGAGACCTACATCGGCTACCTGCGCCGCAAGCTCGACACCGGCGAGCCTCGGCTCATCCAGACCATCCGCGGTGTGGGCTACACGCTGCGCGCGCCCCAGTAGCGGGACGTGTCGCTCCGCGCACGCCTCCTGCTCGGCACGGCGCTGATCGCGATCGTGCTGGCGGTGACGGCCGTCGCGATCGCCCGGACGACCCGGGCTCACCTCGTCGACCAAGTGGATGCGCAGCTCGTGACGGCGGGACGATTGGGCGAGCGATCCGGCCCCGGCGGACCCGGGGACGCCGACAACCCGCCGCCGTCGCTCAGCCGCTTCTACGTCGGCGTGCTGACGGCCGACGGCGAGCTGGCCACGGTCTACGCCCCGAGCCTGACCGACCAGGACGCCCCCATCCCGCGCCTCGAGGGCACGGTGGTCGACCGGCTCCGTGACGGCACCATCGTCACCGTCCCGAGCAACGACCCGGCCGTCGACTACCGGATCATGGCTCGAGACGACCTACCGAACGGGGCAGTCACCGTGCTGGCCCTACCGCTCGACGACGTGGACGACGCGGTGCGCCGGCTCATCGCCGTGGAGGCGGCAGCGGTCCTCGCGGTTCTCGGCGTGCTCGGCCTCGTGATGTGGTGGGTGATCCACCTTGGCGTGCGCCCGGTGCAGCGGATGACCGAGACGGCCGGCGCGATCGCCGCAGGCGACCTCTCCCAGCGGGTGCCCGAGGGCACCCCGGGCACCGAGGCAGGCGACCTCGGGGTGGCCCTCAACGCGATGCTCGGGCGCATCGAGGACGCCTTCGACCAACAAGCCGCGTCGGAGGCCCGCCTCCGACGCTTCGTCGCCGATGCGTCGCACGAGCTGCGCACCCCCGTGGCGACGATCCGGGGCTACGCCGAGCTGTACCGATCCGGTGCCCTCCGGCAGGACCCCGACCTCGACGACGCCATGCGCCGCACCGAGCAAGAGGCCATCCGGATGGGCACGCTGGTCGACGACCTGCTGCACCTCGCGCGGCTCGACCAGGGCCGTCCGCTGGACCAGGCACCGGTGGACCTCGTGCCACTCGCGCAGGACGCCGTGCGCGACGCGCAGGCCGTCGACCCTCAGCGCACGATCCGGGCCCTCACCGAGGGTCCCGTCGTCGTGATGGGTGACCAGGTTCGCCTGCACCAGGTGATCGCGAACCTTGTCGCCAACGCACTGGTCCACGGGCCCGGGGCCCCCATCGAGGTGCGCGTCCGGACCGAGGGCGAAAGGGCGGTCGTCGAGGTCGCCGACGAGGGGCCCGGGATGAGCGACGCCGACGCCGCGCGAGCGTTCGAGCGCTTCTACCGGGCCGACGCATCGCGCAGCCGCCACATGGGTGGCAGCGGCCTCGGCCTGTCCATCGTGGAGGCCACGGTGCGCGCCCACGGCGGCACCACGTCGCTCACGACGGCGCCGGGCCAGGGCACCACGATCCGGGTCGAGCTGCCGCTGCGAGGTCCGGCGGAGGCGACGGCGGCCGTCAGCTCGTGACGCGGTCGGTGACCTCCTCGGCGACTGCCCGCATCCGCTCGACGCGCTGCCGGAGCCGGCGTCGCAGCGCGGCCTCCTTGCGAGGCGGTAGCTCGCCTCGACGGTCGAGGTAGAGCGCCTTCGCCGCACCGAGCAGCGGGGTGGCGACGAGCGCTCCGGGGACGCCCGCCGCGGCGCCGCCGACGAGGGCCGCCAGCATCGTCGTCGGCGGGGTGAGGTTCACGGCGCTGCCGACGATGGCGGGGCTGATGACGTTGTTCTCGAGCTGCTGGTAGCCGAGGAACACCACGAGCGCGATCAACGCGGTCAGCGGGCTCTGGGTGAGCGCGAGGAGGACGAAGAACGACCCGCCGAGGAAGCCGCCGATCTGCGGGATGAAGTTCGTGAGGGTCGACCACAGGGCCGCGATCGGCGCGAGTGGGACGCCGAGGGCCAGGCCTGCGGTCAGGATCACCAGGCCGTTGAGCACCGCGACCAGCAGCGAGCCTGCGAAGTAGCTGCCGAAGGAGTGGTACACGATCCGGCCCATCTCGTCGGCGCGGGCCTGGCGCGACGGCGGCACGATGGCGCGAACTCGGCGAATGATCACCTCGCCGTCGACCAGGACCCCGATCGCGGTGACCAGCACGACGAGCGTCGAGAAGGCACCGCCGAGGAGGCGCTCCCCCACGTCGGCGATCGTCTCGTCGTCGATGCGCGCCGGCAGGTCGTTGATGGTCTCATCGACCTGCCCGGCGGCGTCGGCCTCCTCGAGCCGGTGCCCCAGGATCGGCCAGCTGTAGAGCTCCCTCACCGTGGCGGGCAGCTCCCGGCTGAAGTCGCGCGCCTGGTCGACGGCCGGCGGGGCAACGAGAAGCAGCACGCCAGCGAAGAAGAGCACCATCCCGCCGCCCACCAGAGCGCCCGCCGTCACGCGCGAGCGCCCGAAGCGCTGCTGCACGCCGGACGAGAGCGGCGACAGCGCCACGCCGACCACCAGGCCGACCGCGATGCCCGTCACCATCTCCGGTGCGATCGTCACGATCGCCCAGATCGCCGCCGCCAGCGCGGCCGTGCAGGCGAAGACCACCACCGAGGCCGGGTGCACGGCGACGAGGTAGCTGGGGGGCGGACGGGTGCCGGCACCCTCCCCGGGCGGCGGGCTCACGATCGGTACCGTACGGCGGGATGGAGAGCCCGTCGGGGACCATGGAGCGGCGTCTCGTGCGGCTCACCCCGGCGGCAGCCGTCACGATCGTGGGCACGGTCGTGGGGCTCATCGTGGCCAGGCGGGTGTTCGTCGCGGCCCATCGGCCGCTGTCCTGGGCGGCGGCTGCCATCGTCGCTGCCGTCCTGCTCGATCCGGTCGTCGACCGGCTCGCCGTGCACATCCGCCGCGTCCCTGCCGTGCTGCTCACCTTCGTCGCCCTCGCCGTCGTCGGCGTGGGCACCACGTACCTCGTGTTCGACGAAGTGCAGCAGGCGCTCGATCGGCTCGAGGTCGCCGCGCCAGACGCCGCCGACGCGATCGAGGGCCGCACCGACCGGGTCGGTGAGCTGGCCCGCGACTTCGAGCTGAGCGACCGCATCACCGCCGGCGTGGGCGCTCTCAAGGACCGCGTCACGGGCGGTAGCGACGTGCTCCGCTCGACCGCCGGCACGGCACCCACCTACTTCGTGTGCGCGATCCTCACCGTCTTCCTCATGACCTACGGACCGCGCCTCGCCACCGCCGCGCTCGAACAGGAGCGGGACCTCGCGCGGCGAGCACGGATCGCCGCGATCGTCGGGCCGGCCGTGCGCCGCGCCCGCGCCGCTGTGGTGTTCGCCGTCGCGGAGGCGCTGTGGGTCGCCCTGCTGGTCGGCTCGGTCTCTTCGGCCCTCGGGCTGCCGGCACCGTCCGCCGTCGGGTTCACCGCGGGCGTGCTGTCACTCTTTCCCTACGTCGGCCTCACACTCGGCGCCATACCGATGCTCCTGCTGACGCTCGGTTTCCGGTCGCTGCTTGCCGCCGTCGTCCTGCTGATCATCGTCCTCGCGCTGCAGCTGGTGGACGCGATGCTGCTCCGGCCGCTGATGGCGAAGCGGTCGGTCGAGGTCGGCCTCGCCGTGCCCTGGGTGGTCGCGCTCCTCGGCTACACCGTCTACGGGGTCGGAGGAGCGGCCTACAGCGCCGCGTATGCGCTGTTCGGCCTCGCCGTGCTGGACCGCCTCGAGGCCGCCAACCGCTCGGTCCACCACCCCGCGGGAGCCGAGCCCGCCGCGGTCAGCTCCTCGCCAGGCATTTCGTGAAGCTGGCCTGGACGAAGGGCCGGAGCGAGCGCTCGTCGACCGAGAGCAGTGACTCGGCGAGGAGCTGCACGCGAGCCACGAGGTCGTCGCTGTCGCCGAGGGCACGCAGGGTGGCCCCGAACGCCGGCTTGTCCGCGGCTTTCCCGGCCCCGACCGGGGCGTAGGTGCAGACGATCAGGTTGCGGGCGACGTAGAGCTGCCACCGGTCGAGTCGGTCCCGCAGCGCGCGTGCCGCGGTCCGGTAGTAGCCGAGGTGAGCGGACTCATCGCGCCGGAGCGGCTTCATCAGCGTGTCCACGAGCCCTTGCTCGTCGAGGTCGACCAGCACCTCCGACATCCGCTCGTATGCGGAGAAGGCGAGCCGCTCGTTCATCGCCCCGACCGAGTGGTACACCAGCTCGACGGTCTCGTGCACCCGACTGGAAGCGGAACCGAGGAACCCCGCGAACCGGTTGTGCAGCGGAACCGGCTCGTCCTGCGGAAGGGGGAAGGGCTCGATGTCGATCTCGACGAGGAGCCGCTCGAGGGCGCGGGCGTGGCCCTGCTCATCGGGCTTCCAGATCGTGAGGAACCGGTTGATGTAGCCGGACTCCACGGCCGCGCGCGGCAGCAACGTCTCGATGCTCAAGCCGGTGACCATCGCTTCGACCCGCTGCGAGTACGCCAGCGGTGCGGCAAGCCGAGCACGGACCGCATCGCGATCGCGAACGGTGAAGTCGACCGCGTCGAACTCGAGGGGCGGCTTCGCCTCCAACCGCTCGAGCTTGGCTGCGACGGGATCGTCCAGGGTCAGCATCGACGTGCCTCCGGGGTGGGCCGCTGCGTCATCGACACGTGGTTCGGATGCGGCCGCCGATCCGGATGACCGCCAGGGACCGACATCCAGGATATCGAGTCGCGCGACTCCACGAGCTCCCGGTGGGCTCACAGGTTCCGTTGAGGTTCAGGAGTCAGGGTGGTCGACCTGGCAACCAGTCGAACAAGGAGTCCGAACCATGTCCACCCGCCGCACGCTCGTAGGGGCCGCCGCCTTCTCCCTCGCCCTCGTGGGCGGTGGGGCCGTCGGCTCCCTCCTCGGGTCGCCGAGCCCCTCCGGGGCCCAGAACACGACCCAGGACACGACCACCACGACGACGGAGGAGCACGCCACGCCGCCGGGACTCCCCGGGCACCGCGGCGAGTCCCTCGCGGTGGCGGCCGATGCCCTCGGCATCAGCGAGGCGGACCTCCGCACGTCGCTCGAGGACGGCCAGTCGATCGCCCAGGTCGCTGCGACCGAGGGGGTAGACGTGCAGACGGTGATCGATGCACTTGTCGCCGACGCCACCCAGCGCCTCGAGGCGGCGATCGATGAGCTCCCGAATCGCATCACGGCGCTCGTCGACCGCACGGGCCTTCCTGACCACGGTTGGCCTGGCGGTCCACGAGGAGGCCACGGCCCGCGTGGCGAGCCCGGCGCTCAGCCGGACGGGTCGACCGACGACGCCACAGCAGACAACGCCTAGTGCCGGCCCTAGCCGAGCAGGGTGACCAGATCGGCAACGATCAGCCACACGAGGGCCGCGACGATCACGGTCGCCAGTGCGGTGTAGTGCCAGCGGTGGCGGTGGTCGGCCCGCCAGAAGCGGCGGACGGACGCCACGTTGGCGACGATGGCGACGAGGCCGACGACGATCCCGATGGCCGGGGCGACACCGGTGGCGAACCCGAGGATCGGCGCCACGAACGGCAGCACGACGTAGGTGAGCAGGCACCGCGTCATCGAGATGAGCAGCGACTTCTCGACGAGCTGCCGGGCCGAGGCCTCCGAGGCCGACGGCGCGTCGGTCGACAGGCGCAGCAAGCGCCGCATGCGCACCTCGGCGGGCGACCAGGTGGTCGCGGGGGCCGGTCGCGGCGTGGCGTCGATGGCGGACACGGCGGTGACGGTAGTGGTCGGTCGGCCCGGATCCCCAGCCCGGGGCGTCAGGCGAGCGCGGTGCGGCAGACGCCCTCCGCGACGGCGGCCTCAGCGACGTACTCCGCGACAAGGGGACCCACCCGCGTGTCGAACACCGACGGCACGATGTAGTCGGGGCGCACGTCGTCACCGACCACTTCGGCGATCGCGCGAGCCGCAGCCAGCTTCATGCCCTCGGTGATCGAGGTGGCCGCCACGTCGAGCGCGCCGCGGAAGATGCCCGGGAACGCCAGCACGTTGTTGATCTGGTTCGGGTAGTCGCTGCGACCGGTGGCGATGACCGCAGCGAGGCCGTCGGCCTCCTCGGGCCGGATCTCGGGATCTGGGTTCGCCATCGCGAACACGATCGGATCCGGTGCCATCCGGCGGAGGTCCGACGCGGTCATCAGCCCGGGGCCCGAGACCCCGACGAACACGTCCGCGCCAGGCAGCACCTCGGCGAGCGCTCCCTCGCGGCGCTCCGGATTGGTGTGCTCGGCGAACCAGAGCTTCGCGACGTTGAGGTCTTCACGGCCCTCCCAGATCGCGCCCTTGCGATCGACGCCGATGATCTCGGCCACCCCCGCCTCGAGGAGGATCTTGCTGATCGCGACACCCGCGGCACCAACCCCCGCGATGACGACGCGCAGGGACGACATCGGCTTGTCCACGATCCGCAGCGCGCTCTCCAGGGCGGCCAGCGCGACGACCGCGGTGCCGTGCTGGTCGTCGTGGAAGACGGGGATGTCGAGCAGGTCCTTGAGGCGCTCCTCGATCTCGAAGCACGCCGGCGCCGCGATGTCCTCGAGGTTGATCCCGCCGAACACGGGCGCGATCCGCACGACCGTCTCGATGATCTCCTCGGGGGTGGTGACGTCCAGGCAGATCGGGAAGGCGTCAACTCCGGCGAAGTTCTTGAACAGCAGCGCTTTGCCCTCCATCACCGGGAGCGCCGCGGCCGGACCGATGTCGCCCAGCCCGAGGACCGCCGTGCCATCGGTGACGATGGCCACGGTGTTCTTCTTGATCGTGAGCTCGTGCGCCAGCGCGGGCTGCTGCTCGATCGCGGTGCACACCCTGGCCACGCCAGGGGTGTAGGCCATCGACAGGTCGTCTCGGTCGGCGATCGGCATCCGGGCGAGGACCTCGATCTTGCCGCCCTCGTGCATCTCGAAGGTGCGGTCGGCGACCTCGATCAGCTCGATGCCGTCGACCGCGCGGACGGCGTCCGTGATCCGCGCGATGTGCTCCTCGGACGAGCAGTTGACGAGCACGTCCTCGTCGAGGTGGGTCCCCCGGGCGTCGAAGCCCCCGATGGCGGTGATGTTCCCGCCGACGTCGCCGATCGCCGTGGCCAGGTGGCCGAGGGTGCCGGGTCGGTTGTCGAGCCGCACCCGGAGGCGGATGGAGTACGCAGCGGTGTTGGTGGCCATGGGGGGAGGGTCCTCGGTCGCCGACGAGCCGCCTGGCCCGTCGCGGCAGGCGACGGTACCTGACGGCCTCTCGGCCGAGGAAAACGCGACCCGTGCCCGGCCGGTCGGTCAGGTCTTGTCCGGCAGACCCGGCTCGTGCGACATCTCCTCGAGGCAGCGCCGGATCTCGGAGGCCCGGAACCGGCGATGGCCGCCGAGGGTGCGGATCGCCGTGAGCTTCCCCGACCGGGCCCACCGGGTCACGGTCTTGGGGTTGACCCGGAACAAGGCCGCCACCTCGCTCGGCGTGAGGAGCGTCTCAGGGGCGTCCAGGTCGTCGTGCTGGGTCATGGTGTTCCTTCTGGTCGGTTCCGGTGGCCACGCTGGGACGTGACGGCATGTCCGTTTCGTGAAGCAACGTACGACTGGAGCCAGGATCGGCCAATGGCACGATCGGGTCATCTCTGCGCCATTGGGTGACTAGTCATGGTTCACACGGGGGCGCCGGCGGGCGTGGGTAGGTTGGCTCCGATGCCAGGGGCCTTCTCGATCATGGTTCCGGAGCGGTTCGAGCAGGTCGCGTACGGCCACGACGCGGCCACCGGGCTGCGGGCCATCGTCGCCATCCACTCGACCGTCCTCGGCCCGGGGCTCGGCGGCACGCGCTTCTGGCCCTTCGCAACGGAGGACGAGGCGCTCGTCGACGTGTGCCGGCTCGCCCACGGGATGACCTACAAGCACGCCGCCGCCGGGCTCGACCAGGGCGGCGGCAAGGCCGTCATCCTGGGTGACCCCGCCACGATCCGCACGGACGAGCTGATCCTGGCCTACGCGCGGTTCGTCGATGGGCTCGCAGGGCGCTACGTGACCGCCGAGGACGTCGGGACCACCCCGGCCGACATGGACCTCATCCGCACCGTGACGCCCCACGTCACCGGTGTGAGCGAGGCCGAGGGCGGCTCGGGTGACCCGTCGCCGGCGACCGCCCACGGCGTGCTCTGGGCCATGCGGGCCGTCGCGGAGCGGCTGTGGGGTTCACCCTCGCTCGAGGGCCGCCGCGTCTGCATCAGCGGCGTGGGGAAGGTCGGGGCTGCGCTCGCCGACCACTTGCACGCCGAGGGTGCCCGCCTCTCGGTGGCTGACGTCCGCGCCGACACCGCGGCCGAGGTGGCGGCCCACACGTCGGCCACCGTGGTCCCCGCGGCGGGCGCCCACTCGGTCGACTGCGACATCTTCTCGCCGTGCGCGCTGGGTGCCGTGCTGTCCGCCGCGACGATCCCGGAGCTCCGCTGCGCGGCAGTGGTCGGATCGGCCAACAACCAGCTCGCGACAGCCCTGGATGCGCAGCGGATCCGGGCCTCCGGTGTGCTGTACGCGCCGGACTACGTCGTCAACGCGGGCGGGGTGATCAACATCGCCCAGGAGAAGGGTGGCTACGATCGGGCCCGTGCCGAGGCGCGCATCCGAGGGATCCACGACACCCTCCTCGCCGTGCTCGACCTCGCTGACCGGCAGGGGATCACCACCGCCGCGGCCGCCGACCGCCTCGCGGAGCAGCGGATCGAGGCGGCGCGGGTGACCGCGCGCGGTGGGCGCTGATACGGCAGCACCAGGGGGTCACCCATTGGCCGAGATCGACGTGCCAGCGGCGAGCGGCCATCTGAGCGATCCTGGGGCCGTGCCCGAGACCGAGCTCCCCCGCCGCCGCGCGGGCGGCCCCGTGCCCACCGCCGACGACGTGTCGCTGCTGCACCTGCACGACCGCCACTCCGCGCTCGGCCTGTCGGGCGACGACCTCGTCGGCATGTACCGCACGATCCTCACCGCCCGGGTGCTCGACCAGAAGATCTGGGCCCTGAACCGCATGGGCAAGGCGGCCTTCGTGGTGTCGGGCCAGGGCCACGAGGGCGCGCAGGTCGGCTCGGCCTGGGCGCTCAGGGCCGGTCACGACATCGTGCTGCCGTACTACCGCGACACGGGCGTGATGCTCACGCTGGGCATGACGGTGGAGCAGATCCTGCTGGCCGTGCTGGCCAAGGCGGACGACCCGAACAGCGGGGCCCGCCAGATGCCGAACCACTGGGGCTGGCCCGAGGGGAACGTCATCACCGGCTCGTCCCCGATCGCCACGCAGCTCCCGCACGCCGCCGGGCTCGCCTACGCCGCCAAGCTCCGGCACGAGGACCGGGTGACGGTGAGCTACTTCGGCGAAGGCGCCACCTCCAAGGGCGACTTCCACGAGGCGCTCAACTTCGCGGGGATCCACCAGCTCCCCATGGTGTTCGTGTGCGAGAACAACGGCTACGCCATCTCCGTGCCGATGTCGTCGGAGTCGGCCGTCGACGACGTCGCCGATCGCGCGCACGCCTATGGCTTCGGCGGGGTGATCGTCGACGGCAACGACCCCCTCGACGTCTTTGGCGCGGTCCACTCCGCGGTGCGCCATGCCCGGCGGGGCGACGGCCCCACGCTCGTCGAGTGCAAGACCTACCGCTACCTCGCCCACACCTCCGACGACGACGACCGCACGTACCGCACGCCGCAGGAGGTGGAGGCCTGGCGCAAGAAGGACCCGCTGCGCCGCATCACCCAGTACCTCATCGAGCAGCGGCTCCTGTCCGAGGCCGACGAAGAGCGGATCGAGGCGGAGGTCAAGGCCGAGGTCGACACCGCCGCCAAGGCGGCCGAGGCAGCCGACGCCCCGGCCCCGACGACTGCCTACACGAAGGTCTTCGCCCATCCGCTGCGCCCGCTGCGGGGCGCGCCGGCCGGGGTGGGCGACCCCACCGGATCACCCGTGGCGATGCCCATGCCCGCGGCCGTGACCGAGCGGAACGTCGTCGACACGGTCCGTTGGACGCAGCAGCGGCTGATGACCGGCGACGAGCGCGTCATGGTCATCGGTGAGGACGTCGGCCCGCGCGGTGGCGTGTTTCGCGCCACGGACGGGCTGGCGGCCGAGTTCGGCGACGGCCGCGTCGTCGACACGCCCCTGGCCGAGAGCTCCATCATCGGCATCGGCATCGGCCTGGCCCTGGCTGGGCTCCGGCCCATCGCCGAGATCCAGTTCGCCGACTTCATCCACTCCGGCTTCGACCAGCTCGTGTCAGAGGCCGCCCGCATCCACTACCGCTCCAACGGCGGCTTCGCCGTGCCACTGGTGGTGCGAGCACCCTGGGGTGGCGGCGTGCACGGCGCGTTGTACCACTCGCAGTCGATCGAGGCGACGTACGCCCACATCCCCGGCCTCAAGGTCGTGGCCCCGTCGACGCCGGCGGACGTGTGCGGCATGCTCCGAGCCGCCATCGACGATGCCGACCCGGTGCTGTTCCTCGAGCACAAGAAGACCTACCGGCTGATCACCGGACCGGTGCCCGACGACGACTCGTGGCGTGTGCCGATCGGTCTGGCCGAGGTGGCCCGGCCGGGGGACGACCTCACGGTCGTCACCTACGGCCTCCACCGGCACCTCTGCCTCGACGCCGCGCAGGTCCTCGCCGACGAGGACGGCGCGTCGGTCGAGGTGATCGACCTGCGCACGATCAGCCCCCTCGACCACGACACCGTGCTGGCCTCGGTCGCGCGCACCGGACGCTGCCTCATCGTGCACGAGGACAACATCAGCTTCGGCGTGGGCGCAGAGGTGGCGGCGGTCGTGGCGGCCGAGGCGTTCTGGGACCTCGATGCGCCGGTGCGCCGACTGGCCACCGCCGATGTCCCGAGCTACCCGTTCGCCGGCCCGCTGGAGGCCGAGCTGTTCGTCGACACCCCCAAGATCGTGGAGGCCATGCGAGCGATCCTCGCGGAGTAGCCACCGACCGCCGCTCATGGCGGCGGTCGTTCAGCGCCCTTCAGCTGGTTGTGGAACCTGCAGCGGCAGCACCCGTTGCTTTGGACGGTGAGGCCGCCAGAGGAGAACGGGATGATGTGGTCGATCTCGCAGCGGATGGCTGGCACGTCGCAGCTCGGGTGGGTGCACTCGCGGTCTCGCACCTGGATGGCCGTGCGGGTGGCGCCGGTGAAGAGGCGCCGCCGCCGCCCCACGTCGATCACGCGGGACGGGCCGTCGAACACGATCCGTTGCACATCGGCCCACGCGAGGAGCGGCACGAGCGACCCCGGCGTGACGACCTGCCCGCTAGCCAGCTCGCAGATCCGCTCGAGCGACGCCTCACCGACGAGCACTTGCAGCAGTGGTCGCGCCGGGGTGGCGTCGGCTGGCGCGGCAGCGGAGCGCTGCGCCATGAGGACGAAGGCGTCCGCCCGCCGTTGCCGTGGCGTGCGTGCGAGGTCGCTCGCGGTGGCTGCGTCACCGAGCCGCTGGCGCGCCTCGGCCCAATCGTGCTCGAAGAGCTGCTGCTCGAGTCGCTCGATCTCCTCGACGACGATCGCGCCGCCGATCGGATCGAGTAGCGCGTCGAGCACCACCGTGCCCTTGAAGGTGGTGGATACGTGCGCCTCGCGCCGCTCGGCCGCCGACGCCGCGTCCGCCTCGACCTGGTCGGACGCATGCACGTACTTCCAGTAGGCGATCGCCGTCTGGAACCGGGCGAAGGGCGATGCCCCCGCCGCGACCGCCAAGCGCTCCTCGTCGGCCTCGAACGCCTCGGGCGCACACTGGCGGGCATCGGCGAGGAGCTTCACGTGGTCCGTGGTGATGCTCCCTGCCACAAGCGCTGTCTCGACGATCGGCATGCGCCGCAGCTCCCGGGCGCAGCGCAGCGCGGTGGCGGCCCGGGCCATGGGGATCCGGCACCGCCACGCCATCCAGGCCGTCGGCGACTTGGCACCCTCCGGTGCCCACGCCTTGGTGACGTCGAGCGCGCCCGCCGCCTGCACGCACGCGGCGTCCGCCATCGACCGCACCGTCTGGGTGGCCTCGACGAGCTCGAGGATCTCGGGCTCGGTCAGCGTGGTGACGTCCACGGCGGCGAGCCCCGCGAAGCCCTCCTTGATGGCGGCGATGCACTCGGCGGCATTGGATCTTGTTTCGATACACCCAACGCTATGCAGAGGGTGTGACAGTCACGGAACGTCTACGAACGGCCCCACACCGTGCCGATCTCTTCCGGCTGGCGGCAAGCTGCCTCAGCCGTTGCCGAGCGCGGCTGTCCCATCACGGGCAAACTGTCGCGGTGCCGACGGCCGCCAGCCATCTGACAGTTGGCCATGCGCTGCTGCTCGTCCTTGGGCTGGCTGCTTCGGCCTGCGCCAGCCGTGCCGATGCGGGCCGGTTCGTGGTGGAACCGCCCCTGTCGGCCCGCATTGTATTGGCCGACACCACCGTGACGACCGGCGGGACGATCAACGGTGAGGTCGTGGTTGCCAACAACACAGGCGAGGACCTGACTGTCATGGGTTGTCGGGGGATCTTCGCGGTAGCGCTGGCGAACGAGGCAGTCGCACCGTTCCCCCAGTGGCCGGCTTGTGCCCAGGAGATCACCATCCCGATCGGGGAGTCGGTCCACCCGGTGACCGTGAGCGCACAGCACATGGCCTGCTCCACGACTTCCGTGAATGAGACTCTCGTTCGCTGCGAGAACGACGGCAGTCTGCCGCCGCTGCCGCCAGGCCAGTACGAGGCTCGCCTCTACCAGAGCACTGAAGTCGTGCCCGCACCCACGCCGGTTGAGGTGCGTTTGACCAGGTGATCGTGTGCAGTCCCCGTTCTCCAGCACAGCCTCGCGATCCGGATATGGAGCGACCCCCATCTGCCGGTGAGTGCCCTTCGTGGGGCAGAGTTGTTGGGTGCGACGACTCCTGGGCCTCGTTCTTGTCGCGCTGGCGGTGACGGCGTGCAGCGATGACGCGACCTCCACGGCCGACTCGTCGTCGACAACGACGCTTGCCACCGATGGAACGTCGGCGTTTCCGTGCGGTCAAGAGCGCACCGACTGCACGACCGAGGAGGTCGTTGCCACGGTCACGCAGATCTGGGAGCTGTCAGGAGCGACGCCGGACGAGGCCGAGTGCATGGCAGCCATCAACAGCGAGAACACCCACGCCGTCAATCAGGCCCTCGATAGCTATTCAGAGGCCGAGACTCAGGCGATGATCGACTGCGTTGGATCGGAGGCCCGGGCGCGTGAGATCGCCGAGGCTTCCGTGAACGTTGTCACCAGCGTCCCACCCGGCTGAACTCGCGCGGTCGTCGCCATCTACCTCATGAGGTCGCGGGCATATCTCGCTCTTCTGCTGGATCCGTGGGTCATCGGCCGGGGAGTCGGGGTGGGTGGGAGCCGAGGGCGAGGAGGGCGAGGGCGATGAGCGGCTGGTGGCCGTGGAACCCGAAGGCGATGCGG